>Ga0194128_10000342_pt1 | contig 85273 bp, 92 predicted proteins | sample TA2KigCa65mmetaG_FD_148650 | JGI IMG/M metagenome (GOLD analysis project Ga0194128, IMG submission 148650) | Freshwater microbial communities from Lake Tanganyika, Tanzania - TA2015037 Kigoma Deep Cast 65m | ecosystem: Environmental > Aquatic > Freshwater > Lake | place: Tanzania: Lake...
GCACGCTACACCCAGGAGGCGGCCGGGAGGATTCGCAAGCTCCATCCGCAGATCAAGCGGGAAGTCAGGGATGGCATCCGGGCGCTCCTGGACGCTCCACTAGCCGGTCATGCGCTTCAGTTCGACCTGGAAGGGCTGTGGTCCTACCGGGTCCGTTTGCATCGGATCATCTACCGGATTAACGACGACGATGCGTCGCTCGATATCGTGTACGTCGGTCCCCGACGGACCGTCTACGAGGAATTGAGAGCCCTGCTCCTGGAGCAGTGCCGTCAGGGCTAGGAACCCAAAAAAGACACAGCCGCTCCGGTTTGGCAACGGCTGAGCACAAAACGGCTCTGCTGCACGCTCCAGCAGGTCAATCCGCCACTCGTACGGAACTTGGAAGGGGAGTGAAGCAAGAAGCGGGTCCTGCTGCTGGAAGGAACTATACGAGGTGCATAGGAAAAGTCGTTATTAGCAGTTCCTTGAACTTGGATCGACGAGAAGCATCTGCAGCAATAACACTCGCTCTCAGAATTTCGGCTTTGAAAAATGGGCCGTCATACTGTTGTCGGATAAGAGGGTGCGCCGCGCGAGAAGGGCTAGACAGAGGGCATGAATCAGCGGGGCTCTTTGATGAACCGGTTGTAAATGACGGCGCCGATGAGGCCGAAGCCCCAGGCGCCGCCGACGAAGGCGAGGAATTCACCGGCCATTTTGAGGAGGTTGATCTCGGTGGGGAGCAGGGAGGCGACATCGGCGCCGAAGAATTGCGCGTTGAAGACGAAGATAAATGCCGAGGGGGCCAGAAACCGCAGCAGGATCAGGAACAGCCCCAGCGCGGCCGTGGTGAGGGCGAGGGTGTTGGCAAAAGCGAGCGGTCGGATCGTCATGGATCGCACCTGGCTGGTGAGCCTACCGTCATCTCCGGGCAAAAGCAAACCGGTTGTGGTGAGGAATGAGGGATTCGGGCTGGAGAGGCTTCCCAAGCAGGTCAGTTTCAGGTACAGTGATCCATCAACGAGGGCAGTCTTCGGAGGCAAGATGAAGAAGATGAAGAATCGGCTGATCTTGTGCCTGGGCTTGGTTTTCCTCACCGGATGCATCTCGATCGGCAATGAGCGCTTAGCTGATGACGCTATTGTAGCGAAGATCAAGGCGGGGGAGACCACCAAGGACCAGGTGACCTCGCTGTTGGGTGAGCCCTCGATCAAGAGAAGTTCTGTCTTGATGGGTGCTACCTATGAGTGGTGGAGCTATCGGTACTCCTCTTCGGTGGTCAATCCGTTGAAGTATGTCTTGCTGTACGGGCTGTTCATCAACGGAATCGGCACGCCGGACGTCTACCGAGAGCTGAACGTCTTCTATGGGCCGGACGGCACGGTCGCAACCCGCTCTCTTGTGACGACGTCGTATGAGCTGAGCGGACCATACAGTTGGAGCAAGGTCGCAAGTACCGCGAAGGTCGAGACCCTTCCGAGCGGCTTTGGCAATCCGGTTCGGTTCGAGGATCAGGTGGGCTACCAGGACCGCTAGTGTGAGGATTCCTTGAGACGGTCGAGACGGGCGCGGTCGAGCTGGACAAAGATGGCTTTTTCTTGTGTGACGGTCACGGTGCCCGGCGGCTGGCCCTTGGCCTTCCGGACCCATTTCTTCCTGCTATAGATCACCTCCCCTTTCCCGCTCTTCTTCAAGTCGCTGTACAGCAGAGCCAGCGTGGCTGCGTCCCGGATTGTCTCAGGAGGCGGATCGGCGCCCTTGTCCAGCCGAACGACCACGTGAGAACCGGGGGTACCGTGGGCGTGGAGCCAGAGGTCGTCGCTGTGGGCGAACTTGAAGGTCAGCTCTTCATTCTCGCGGGCGTTCTTGCCGACGTAGATCGGCAGGCCGTCGGTTGAGGTGAAGCGGCGGAAGGGGCCTGATCGGGAAGGGCGATGAGTGATGGGTGATGGGTGATGGGTGACGGGCCGAGGACGACCTTCTCGCACGGAGCCTGGCTTCGGTGAGGGCGGCGTCCATTCGCCCCGTTGGATCGCACTCTGGTCCGCGCGCAACCGTGCCAACTCTTGCTCCGTCTCTTCGATCCTGGGCTGGATCTCTTGCACGGCGGTCAGATACTTGCGGTATTTTTTAAAATAGTCGTCCATGTTGCCTTGGGGGCTCTTCGAAGGATTGAGGGGAATGGTCAACTCCGGCATGGCCTGGTCGAAATAGTCGACCACAGTCACCTGTTCCAGTCCCTTTGCCATGCGGCCGAGGTTGGCCTTGAGCAATTCGCCATAGCGGGCATAGTCCTGATAGCGGGTCGCCTTTTCCAAATCGGCCCGGAGGGCTTCGATGCGCCTCCCGGCTTTCTTGATACCCTTCCGAACTACCGCCAGCCTCGCCTGTCTCTGACGCTCGTGCGCCAGCTCCTCTTCGCGCTCCTGATAGCGACGTTCGAGGGTGAACGAGACCGGGAAGGGGTGGCCTGTATCAATTGGTTTCCGTTCTTGCTCGTTGCTGGTTCGGAGCCTGGTCGTCGGGGGGTGATAGGGCTGTCCCGCTCGTTCGCGGCCGCTCTCGATGGTGATCACGATGTGGTCCTGGGCATCCAGCAGGAGGAGGTCGGCGTTTCGGCCGGTCAGTTCCGCAACCAGCGAACAAGGCCCCCCTCGCGCCGTCATCCGCAAGCGGACGATGCGGTCATTGTGGACTTGTTCCAGCCCGTCGATGTGCGCCCCTTGGATGTGGGCGCGCAGAAACTGGCAAAAGGGGGGCGGGGTCGCAGGGTTGGGATAGCGCTGCTCCAGCAGGTGCACTCTGGCCGTTTCCGGGTCTGCCGACAGCAGCAGGGTCAGTGTTTGTCCCGGCGCACGGATTTCCAACGTGATCGCGCGCGGCGTCGGCTGAAAGACCTTTTGGATCCATCCCCCGTTCAAAGCCGGGGCCACCTCCCCGACCACCGCTGCAAGCTCGAGAACTGACAGGGCCATTGTCACTCCTGCGTTCGTCCCTCTTAGGCGCGCAAAGTCTGACCGCAACGCCGGCGGATTTCAAGAGTTCACTGCGCGCCACCCCGACGGCACGAGGGCATCCGTGCCTACCGGCGGCAAGACCGTCATGTCCCTGGCGGCCTGTCTGTCAGTTCCATGCCGGGGACGAATATGGGAATCGAAGGAAAACCGCCGGTTCGGTGTTGGCATCCCCCTTGCTTCAGCAAAGACCAACAAACACTCAAGCCGGTGGAATAGGAGCCGATAGAGATGAGGCAGGTACAAGCCAGGGCCAAGAGGCAGGCCGCGTGCCGGTCCTTAGCTGAAAGGGAGGCCACCATGTCCACGATGAATTGTCGGCGGTGCAATGGCTTGATGGTGGTGGATCATTTCATCGACATGGAGGATGACAGCGGGCACCTCTGGATGCGAGGGTGGCGGTGCGTGATCTGCGGGGAGGTCGTGGATCCCAAGATTTATCGGCACCGTCTCATCCAGAGCTCGTTGCGGGATCGGCTGGCGCGGGCGGTGGCGGAGAAGAAAGCCAAGAAATCCAGGGAAGTGGTCCGCTTGAGCGCCTGACACGAGCACACAACGTCTTGCGTTTTGGGTCGCGTTCGCACGTTATGGTAAAAAAACTGCGGTCGTTCTTAACGGCTCGATGTCCCATCTGCAGTTTCCGCTACGGGATTCGGGCGCGTCGACGGAGCGAAGATCGTCTCTTCAGCATGATCGGGATTCTGCCCCACGAGTGCCGCTCGTGCAATCAGCGTTTCCGCGCCTTTCCACAGTCACGCTGATCCACACTCCATTCGTTTCGGTTCCCAACGCCTCCCGGATCTGCCCGTCGCCGCCGGAAGTGAGCCGGCTCGGCCTATTTCATCACGTCGGCCTTGCAATGCCAGCCGTCCCCCTTGACGGCGTTGACCGCCGCCGTCAATTGGTCCGGCTTCACCTTCCCGGCTTCGCTGGTGACGATCGCATGGCCCTTCATGCTTTTGAGGTCCACCGCCGTCACCCCCGGGACCTTTTTTAAGGCTGTCTGGATCGCGTCAGGATAGAACTCACAGAACTTCCCGCCCAACATCAGCGTCGTCTTCTGATCCGCCGCCCAGGCCGGCGCCACACAGAGCATAAGGCCGAACAATGAGGTCACAGCCAGCGTTTGAATCTGAGGCATGACGTCTCTCCTTTCCCTTCTGTCCCGATTGCCATCCCGTGGTACCCTGCCGTTGCCGGCCATCTTAACGTCAGCGCGAGCCGTTGCGCCAGGAGAATCTGATCGACTCCCAGCGCGCGTGACTGTTACGGATCGAGGCCTGCTTGCCAGGAAATCCATGCTCCTGTAGAGTCCCTCAAGGGCTGTTCCCATCTGATGACGGGAGAGTCTACTGAATGACCGTGAACGAATCATCCCTCCTGCGACAGGCCGCAGATGTCCTGGAATGGGACCGCCTCCTGGAGGTGTTGGCCAAGCAGGCCCGCTCGGCCATGGGAGCGGAGCGCTGTCGATCGCTCCCGCTGGAAACTGCCTTGGAGGCGGCTCGCGCTCGCCTGCAGGAGACGACTGAAATGGTCTTCTTGCGGGAGGGCCAAGGGGATGACCCCTTTCCGTCCCTCTCGTTTCCCGATCTCCGGGAAGTCCTGGGACGTGCGGCCAAGGGTGCGTCCTTGGAGGCGCATGAGCTTCGGGATCTATCCCTGACGCTCGGGGTGGCCATCGACGCGATGCGCTACCTGGCTCGGCGACGGGACCAGGCGCCGGCCCTCTGGTCAGCGGCGTCGCCGCTGGAGGAAGTCCATCGGATCCATCACCTGAAGGTGGCGATTGACCGATGCGTTGACCCTGAAGGCAACATCCGCGAGTCGGCTACCCCTGAGTTACGCCGGCTCACCCACCAGGCACAGGACCTCAAGCAGCAAATGCGCCACCGGCTGGAGGCGATCCTGGCCTCCACCCGCTACGCAGAGGTGCTCCAGGAACATTACTTTGCACAGCGCGAGGGCCGGTACGTGGTGCCGGTCAAGTCTGAGATGCGGTCCAAGATTCCCGGCATCGTCCACGATATCTCGTCCAGCGGCGCAACGGTGTTTTTGGAGCCGCGCGAGCTGGTGGACTTGAATAACTCAGTCAAGGTGGCTGAGTTGGAAGTGGAGCGGGAGGTGAGGCGGATCCTCAAGGAATTGTCCGCGGATGTGGCTGGGCACGTCCCGGCGCTTTTGAGCGGGATTGAAGCCCTGGCGGAGCTGGACTGCATCGCAGCCAAGGCTGGCTTCAGCCATCTGGTGAAAGGGCAGGCCGTGACGCTGAACGACACGGGCCGCATCGCGCTCAAACAGGCCCGGCATCCTTTGCTGGTGCTGGCCAGAGAGCAGGTGGTGGCGAACGATATTGTGTTGGACGAAGCGGTGCTGGTGCTGGTGATCTCCGGGCCGAACACCGGCGGCAAGACCGTGACCTTGAAGATCATTGGACTGTTCGCCCTGATGGCCCGGGCCGGGCTACAGCTGCCCTGCGGGGCTGATTCCGAGATGGCCTTGTTTCCAAAAGTGTATGCCGATATCGGAGATGCTCAGGATCTGGCCAAGGATCTCTCCAGCTTCTCGGCCCACATGACCCAAATGGTCCGGCTGCTTGCGGAGGCGGTGCCGAGCCGGGCCGATGGTCAGGAGGGGAGTCAGGATGACAGGCCGAGACCGGTGCCGGCCTTAGTGCTGCTGGATGAGCCGGTGACCTCGACCGATCCAACGGAAGGGGCGGCTCTGGCCGAGGCGCTGCTGATCCGGTTGGCGCAGTTGGGCATGAAGGTGGTGGCGACCACCCATTACAACCAGCTCAAGGCCCTGGCCCAGACGACGCCTGGTTTCCAAAACGCCAGCGTGGAGTTCGACGTGAGCCGGCTGGCGCCCACCTACCGCTTGATCATGGACCTGCCGGGCGGGTCCTCCGCGATCGATATTGCCGGTCGGCTCGGCATGGATGAGCAGATCCTGGAGCATGCGCTCCGGCTGTTGCGTCGAGAAGATCTGGTCCTGGAACAGATGTTGGGCGACCTGCAAGACAAACAGCGTCGCCTGGACGAGGACCTGGCCCGTATCGCCGTGCTGAAGGCTGAGACAGAGCAGGCGGCCAAGCAGGCGGCCGAGGTCGAGGAGCGGTTGCGCCTCTCGGAGCGGGAAGAGCGCAAGAGCGCCAGAAAAAAACTGACCGAGGACATGCTGACAGCCAGGGCCGAGGTTCAAGCCGTTGTCGACAGCCTCAAACGTGACCGGACCGCGCTCAAAGCCAAGGAGGCGAAGCAGCGGCTGGCCGAGATCGACGCGCAGGCCCGCGAGCGCCTGGTCAAGCCGGCCGAGACGAAGCCGGTCGATCAGCTCACGGTCGGGGATCGGGTCGAGATCGTCGGCCTGGGCTCGATCGGGACCCTGCTGGAAGCGCCCAGGGACAAGAAGCGGGTCAAGGTCCGCGTAGGGGAGACGGAGTTGTCCGTTTCCGTGTCGGGACTCGTCGGGCTGGTGGGGGCTGGTGGCGAGGAAAAACCGTCGGGCTCCCGCCTGGCTCAGCCGGACCGGGTGCGGCTTCCGGCAGGAGCCGATCCGTTAGGAGCCTCGCTGGTCTTGGATGTCAGAGGCAAGACCGCCGAAGAAGCGCTGGAGGAGACGGTTGCCTCGCTGGACCGAGCCGCGCTGACCGGGGCTCCCTTTTTGCGGATCATCCACGGGCATGGCACCGGCAGGCTGAAAGCCGCTCTCCGGGACTATCTGAAAGGTTCACCCTACGTGGCGACCTTCAGGGCCGGCGACCGGGTGGAAGGGGGCGACGGCGTCACGATTGTGGCGCTCAAATAGGTCTCCCCCTCTTGTCGGCCTCTGCGGACAAGCTCGACGCCTGTCAGAGTGACCATCCCGCCGATGATCATCTGAAGCGTCACCGTCTCATCCAGGAAGAGATAGGCCAGGAGGATGCCGAAGACCGGCGTGAGATTATGGAACGCGCCGACCGTGGTCGGCGGTAAGAACCGCAGGGACAGGTTCCGCAAGAAGAAGACGGCCGCCGTGGCGATGCCGATGTACGTGACCAGGAGACCGCTCGAGAACGTGAGATGGAGCCGGTACGAGATCGACCAAACCATGGCCCTGAGCAATAGAAAGAAGAGGCCGCTCCCGAACATGACCGTGGTCGCGGACGGTCGGCAAGTCCTGCTCGCCCCGGATCAACTCTGCCAAGGCCAGAATGAGGTGCAGCGGACTGTTGATGTCGTGGGCGATCCCCGCAGCGAAGGTGCCGATCTCCGCCAGTCTTTCAGCCTGGAAGAGTTGGGCTTGCAACGACGATTCGTGTTGGACCAGGTCCCAGAACAGCTTTGCGGCCGCCCCTCCCACGATCTCCGCGCCCGGGCGCCGGTGATCGAGCAGAAATTTTTCCATGCCGGGGTCGCCCGTCACGTCCACGATGAGGGTGGCGCCGTGGTTCATGACGAGATCGGTGGCATGATCCACGACCGGAATTTTTAGCTCCCTGGCCCGCGCGAGCGCGGGGGCCATAGGATTTTTGTCGGCGATGCCGACAATATCGATACCGGAGATCCGGCTCAGCAGGTCGAGCAGCGCGACGCCGCCCTTGCCGGCGCCGAGAATAGCTACTTTTGCGGGAGGGTGATCCATGCTCGCCCCATGTGCCTCCTTCATCGATGTGGAGGAAGTGGAAAAGCCTGGTTTCATAGGGATCGTGGATCGTGCGGCACGGAGGAGAGGCTTTCCCGCCCCTCCACGTGCGCGGATAGCGATAATGGAGCCGGACGGTTAGCCCGCATTATTCATGAAGGCTTCTACTCCAACCGCCGCCACGCCGCTGCGACAAGCCTGGCCGCTGGGTATGCGCGGCCAGGCGGGCGGGCTCGCCGCTCGGTCGGTCGACATCCTGTTCAAGGATGCCTCCCTTCCGCGCGGCTCCACGCGCCCGTCTCGCCTGGCGTCTCAGCGGTTTCGTCACGAACCCTCATGAATAATGCGGGCTAGAGCCGCGCAATCTCGCGCTGCTCCATCGCCTTTGCTACGGCGGCTTTGAGCTTTTCGCCCTCGACCGGCTTGACCAGATAATCCACCACGCCCTGCCGCATGAACGACGTGGCCATCTCGATGTCGGGAAATCCGGTCAGGACGATCAACGGGACGCGGGGCCACTCCTTGCAGGAATAGGCGATCGCCTCGACACCGTTGATCTTGGGCATGCGAATGTCGCAGATGATCACGTCCAGCACCAAGGGATTTTCACCCGTTTTGATGAGTTCGATGGCTTTTTCGCCGTTCTCCGCCTCGATGACATCGTAGCCCGCTTTCTGGAGCGTCAGCCGCACGACCTTCCGGATGTCCGGCTCGTCATCGACGATCAAGACAAGACCGTTACTCGACTTTGAATTGGAGAACAAGTTGGATTTGGACTCAGTCATCACGACCCTCCTGGATAACGAACGTGCACTGCGATAGTTGCCAGGGTAGAAGAGCAGCAAGTCACAGGCCTGGTTGCGAGAAAGAGAGACTCCGCTTATTTTCTTATGAGTTATAAGTGGCGCAGGCTGATGGCAACCAGTGGAGGCGATAGAAAAATGGTGGAATTGCAGCAGGTCAGTGGTGTATTTCAGCCAGCGAGGTGGTTGGAGGGTTCCGTTTCAGGTTCAAAAGCGCAATCCGGATGTTGCGCAAGAATCCTGCATGCTTGGCCCGGCGGATCGCGCTTCGGCGGAAGGTCGTCGCGAACTCCTGCTCGCTCATCATGGACAGCGCGGCCAGGTCGGGGGCCAGGGTCAGGGATGAGGGTTGAAACGCGCGCTCACCGGTCGGTGAAGCTTGCGAGTTGTACGGACAGACGTCTAGACAATCGTCGCAGCCGAAGATCCGGTTGCCCAGCTTGGGAGCCAGTTCATCGGGGATCGCGTCACCGGGCCGGTGCAACTCAATGGTCACATACGAAATGCAGCGGCGCGCATCCACCACATAAGGCTCGGCGATGGCTCCCGTCGGGCAGGCCCGGATGCAGAGTGAGCAAGAGCCGCAGAGGTCTGTCCCTGGCTCGTCAGCCTCAAGCTCCAAGGTGGTCAGGATCTCACCCAGAAGCAGCCAGGACCCGAACTGCGGCGAGACGAGATGGGAATGCTTGCCGATCCAGCCGAGGCCTGCCTGCTGGGCCCAGGCTTTTTCCATGATGGGGCCCGTGTCCACGTAGCCTTTTGTCTCGGCCCCTGGCGCGAGCTGCATGATGCGCGCTTCCAACTGCTCCAGCCGCTTCCGGATGACCCGGTGATAGTCCTCTCCCCAGGCATAGCGGGCGATGCGTCCATAGCCTGCCTGCTCGTTGGCCCGGTGCCTCGTGTCGTAGTTCATCCCGAGCGAGATGACGGATCGACAACCGGGCAGGACCAGCCTCGGGTCCGCCCGCTTGGCGGGATTGCTCCCCATCCAGGCCATCGCGCCATGGTAGCCATGTTGAAGCCATCTGATGAGGCGAGCGTAGAGAAGTCGGGAGAGGAGGTCTGGCTGGCCGCTGATCGCCGACGGCTGAGGGCTATGGTCCACCCGGCTGATGCCCACTGCGTCGAAGCCGAGCCGGCGCGCGTCTTGCTTGATTCGTGCAGCCAGCGTCATGGCCGACTCTTTGCCGGAGGGACCTGGGAGGTTGAGGGAGGAAGCATGGCGGAACAGTCAAACATGACGCCGAAGCGGGCGGAGCACTGCGCAGTCTTGCAGCGGTCGCAGGTCCCCGTGATCCGGGTCTTCCAGTCCGTTTCTTTCTCGCTGAACCGGCAAGTCGTGGCCCCGCCCTTGGAGATGTTGGACCAGGGACGGGTGGTGCCGGGGAAGTGGGCGACGACGCACCCTTGCAGGAAGGGCACCACGCAACTGCCCTTGGCTTGGCCCTTGGCCATGCCGAAGTTGCAGGAGGATTCGGTCGTGGCGGTCGAGTCGCCCAAGGGCGAGGCAGCGGCGAGGCCCAGAAGCACCAGGCTCGACGCGAGCAGGAGCGCCAAGCCGACTGTCCCTCGGTTCACGGGCCGGGGTGTGCTGACCGTTGCGCCGGCCATGAACGTCTCCTGGTATACCTGACCTCCAGTGCAGCCGGCCCATCGTAGCACAAGTCTTTCGCTTGCGGCGACGGGGAGGGCCGCGTAGAATCAGACGCGAAGCGCCAGGCGAGCGGTGAGAGGCGAGAGGCTAGTGGGGGAGAGTTGAGTCCCACCGCTTGCCTCTAGCCCCTTGCCTCTAGTCAGAGGAAGATGGACAAACGCGAGATCGCACGTCTCTTTGAAGAGATCGGACTCTTGCTGGAGCTCAAGGGCGAAAGTCCGTTCAAGAGCAAGGCCTACTACAACGCAGCCCGAACCATTGAAACGTTGACCGAGGATGTGGCTGGGCTGGTGACGATGGGGAAGATCCGCGAGGTGAAGGGGAGCGGCCAGGCTTTGGCCGAGAAACTGGCAGAGCTGGTCGGCACCAAGAAGATCACGGCGGTCTGGCATCACCTGGGGATCACGACGGTGGACGAGCTGGAATATGCCTGCATCGTTGGTCTACCGCTATCGGCGTGCCGGGCAGGAGCCTGACCGTGTCCATCGCTGGGATTCCTTCTACCTGATCGGGGCGGCGCTGGCCGGTGTCGGCTGGGGCGCGGCCGGCCTGCTGTTGTTTCCGCCCGATTCAATGGCGCACCAGGTGTTTCTTGCGTTCGTGTTAGCCGGCATGGCGGCCGGGGGAGTCGCCGCCTTGTCGGCACGGAAGGGGACGTTCCTGGCATTCTTTCTCCCTACGTTGCTGCCCGTCAGCCTGCGTCTGCTGGCGTTCGGGGACGAAATGCATGTCGTGATGGGTTTGATGATACTGTTCTTTGCGGGTGCGCTGCTGGTGGTCGCGTGGCGGGTGCATGCGATGATCATCTCGTCGCTGAACCTCCGCTTTGCCAATCGGGACTTGATCGCGTTCCTGACCGTAGCCAAGGAACGGGCCGAGCGGCTCAACGAGGAACTGGTCGGTGAAATCGCCAGGCGGAAGCAGACTGAAGCCACCCTGCGGCAGAGTCAAGAGCAGCTTCTCCAGTCCAGGAAAATGGACGCAATCGGACGGCTGGCCGGCGGGATCGCGCATGAGTTCAACAACCTTTTGCAGGTCATCAATGGATACTGCCAGATCCTTGTCCGCCGCTTGGCCCCCCATGACCCCGGCCGCGACGAGTTGGAGGAGATTCAGAAAGCGGGGGTCCGCGCGACCGCTCTGACGAGCCAACTGTTGAGCTTCAGCCGCCGGAGCGCCGTTCAGCCGAAGATCCTGGACCTTAACGAAGTCGTGACCAATCTGAGCGGGATGCTGCCGCGCTTGATCCGCGAAGATATCGAAGTGGTGACGACGCTCGATCCGGCCGCAGGACGGATAAAAGCCGATGCGGGTCAATTGGATCAGATCCTCATCAATCTGGTATTGAACGCGCGGGAGGCCATGCCCCGCGGAGGGCGCATCACTCTGGAAACCGTGAAGCTCGAGTTGGATGAGGAGGGTGCGCGTCGGCATGGCTTGGTGCGTCCCGGCCGGTACGCGATGCTGGCCATCAGCGACACGGGGCTTGGCATGGATGAAGCCACCAAGGCCCACATCTTTGAGCCGTTCTTTACCACGAAGAAGCCCGGCGATGGCCTAGGGCTGGGCCTCGCCGCGGTTTACGGGATGGTGCAGCATAACGGTGGCTCCATCGTCGCGGACAGTGTGAAGGGAAGAGGCACGATCTTCAGAGTCTACCTGCCGCAGACCGACGATCTCCCTCAGCCCGTCGTCATGGACGACGCCGCGGCAGTGCGAAAGGTTCCGAGACGGTTCTGCTGGTTGAAGACGATCAGTCTGTCCGGACCTTGGTCCAGCGAGTCCTTGCCCTGCAGGGTTACCAGGTGTTGCCGGCGCAGGACGGCCAAGAGGCGTTACAGGTGTGCGGGCGCCACCAGGGGCCGATCCACCTGCTGCTCACGGATGTGGGCTTGCCCGGCTTGAGCGGCCCGCAATTGGCGGATCGGTTGGGTCCCCAACGGCCCCGCATGAAAGTGCTCTACATATCCGGCTATGCCGACGAGACGATAGTCCCAAGCAGTCTCCCGGCAAACAGCCAATCATTCTTATTGAAGCCGTTCGCACCGGATATCTTGGTGCGGAGGGTGCGTGAGCTCTTGGATGAAGGCCGGTGAACCACCGTCGATCTGGAAGCTCCTGCCGGCCGTAAGCCTCCTGCTCGCCGTCGGGTCCGCTGCGTCAGCGTCAGTTGAGCCTCTCCCGACCGTGGATGTGCGGTCGGAGCCATCCGGCGGACTCCGCGCCACAGCCACGTTGCGCCTGCCGGCGCCGCCTTTGATGGTCCAACAGGTCCTGACCGACTATGAACAGTGGCCGAGCCTGTTCAGCGTGTCGATGCGCGTGGCCCACGTGGAGCGCCAGGCGGATCGGGTCCTCGTGGACCTCTATATCACGCATCCGCTCCTCTTTTTTCTCGAGAACCGACTGTACAGTGAGAACCGCGAATTGCCTCAAGGCGGGCTGGTCACGAGCCTGGTCGCCGGGGATTTCAAACAGTACCGTCGGGTCTGGAAACTCACCCCGGATGGCAGCCCGCCGGCGACCAGGGCGGAGTTCGACCTGCTCATCGAGGCCGATACCTGGGCGCCAAACTCGCTGGTCGCCTATGAGCTTCGGCGCCAATTGAAGGAGCACTTCAGTCTCTTGCTGCGGGCCGTGCTGGCACGGGCGGGGGGGCGTTGAGCGGAAAGCGAAACTCGGCGACCTCCGCCTGCTCCACGCCTTGCTTGACCAGCGCAGGGAGGTCGAAGCCTCGCTCGATCTTTCGAATGGAGTCAAGGTGGGTTCTGGTGCTGGGATGCGGCGGCACGAAGAGCTTGCAACAATCCTGGTCCGGCTCGATCGACGTCTCGAAGGTGCCGATCCGATGTGCCTGCTCGGTGATCTCGATCTTGTCCATGCCGATCAACGGACGCAGGATCGGGAGTTGAGCCGCCTCTTCGACGACGCTGAGGTTCTCCGGCGTCTGTGACGCCACCTGTCCGAGGCTGTCTCCGGTCACGAGGGCCCAGCACCGTTCCTGCCGGGCCAGCTCCTCGGCAATCCGCACCATCATCCGGCGGTACAAGACGACCCGAAACGCCGCCGGCGCCCCCAGCACGATCTGCCGTTGGATCTCGCCGAAGGGGATCAGGTAGAGGCGCGAATAGAGCTGATACTCGGTTAAGAGCTGCACGATCTCGCGGACTTTCTCCTCGGAAGCTCGGCTCACATAAGGCCGGCCGTGGAAATGGATAAACAGGACCCTGCACCCGCGCTTCATCATGCGGGAGGCGGCGACCGGCGAATCGATGCCGCCGGAGGTCAGGCAGGCCACCTTGCCGCTGATCCCGACCGGCAGTCCGCCGGGTCCCGCTTCCTTCTGCAAAGAAAAGTAGGCCTCGCGCGACAGGACCTCGACGGCCACGGTCAGGTCCGGCGAGCCCAGGCTGACTTTCTTGCCGGTGAGGCGGCAGATATGGGCGCCGAGTTCCCGGTCCAATTCGATGGAGGTCAGGGGGAACCGCTTGTCTGCCCGCTTGGTCGAGACACGGAAGGCGTTGAAGGAGAGACCCTGCACCGCCTGACCGATGGCCGATTTCATGGCCTCCACGTCCAGTAGTACAGACTGGGCCAGGGAAAAATGCGCCACCCCGAAGACTCGCGCCAGCCGCCTCTTCACCGAGTCCCAGGGGAGCGACTCCGGCAGGGTGACGCGGATGCGCCCGGTCAGCGCATCAACCTGCTTGACACCCAGATCGCGAAGGAGGTGCCGGAGGTGTTGGACCAGGCGCTGCTCGAAGAAGGGGCGGTTCCGACCCTTGAGGGCCAGTTCGTGGTAATGGATGATCGCGCAGCGCATTCTTAAAGCGGGAGCTAATGGCCTATAGCCGATGGCTTATGGTCGGAATCGCTTGCTAGAAGCTATCAGCCATAAGCTCTTCAGTGTTGGCCCTCGGCTTCCAGATATCGCTCGGCGTCGATGGCGGCCATGCAGCCGGAGCCGGCCGCGGTGACGGCCTGGCGGTACTTGGAGTCCTGCACGTCCCCGGCCGCAAACACGCCCGGAACATTGGTGGCCGTGCCGTTCCTGGTGAGGAGATAGCCCTTGGCGTCCATCTCGATCTGGCCCTTGAACAGGGCGGTGTTGGGGGTGTGGCCGATCGCCACGAACACGCCGGCGCAAGGGAGATCGGACGTCTTGCCGGTGACGACGTTCCGCAGGCGCACTCCGGTCACGACCGGGTCTCCTAACACGTCGTCCACGACCGAGTTCCAGACGAAGGCAATCTTCTCGTTCTTGAAGGCCCGGTCCTGCATGATCTTGGAGGCGCGCAGCTTATCCCGCCGATGCACCACGGACACCTTGGTGGCGAACTTCGTGAGGAAATTCGCTTCCTCCATCGCACTGTCTCCGCCGCCGACCACGACCAACTCTTTGCCGCGAAAGAAAAACCCGTCGCAGGTGGCGCAGGTGGAGACGCCGTGCCCCGTGAGCCGAGCCTCATTGGGGATTCCAAGGTGAATCGCCGACGCGCCGGTCGCGATGATCAGCGTGCGGGTCTCAATCCTCTGCTCGCCTTCAATCGTGATGGTGAAGGGGTTTTGCGTGAGGTCCACAGCCGAGACGTCGCCCTGGAGGAATTCCGTGCCGAACCGCTCGGCCTGGGCCCGCATCTCCTTCATCAGGTCGGGCCCCATGATGGCATGGTGAAAGCCGGGATAGTTCTCGACTTCCGTTGTGGTGGTCAACTGGCCGCCGGCCTGGAGCCCTTCAATCACCAGCGGTGACAGGTTTGCCCGCGCCGTATAGATGGCGGCGGTCAATCCAGCCGGCCCCGAGCCGATGATGACGACGTTTCGCATAAAATCTTTCTACCACAAAACAGAGGGCGAATGCATGAAGGCAGCGCAGTTACTCGCTCGGGGTCGCTGTTTGGAGGACGTAGCGCAGCTCTCCCTGGAGCCCCAGCCGATCCGCCCATTCCCGCAGATAGGCCAGGTCAAGCTGGAGATGAGGGTTCATCACGATGCCGAGGGCATCCTCAAAGTCTGTAGGGCGACCGGCTTTGAGTTTAAGCAAGATCAGGTCCTCGGGGGGCGCAATCCAGACCGCCACGCTCAGGACATGTAGGCTGATTTGAGCGGAATGGATTATCCAATGAAGAGGTGTCGGAAGGAAGCCGGAGCCGAAAGCTCGCGCGCAGGCTGTTGAGAATTGAAGTTGCAATCCAGGGCTAATCTTGGGAACATGTGAGAATGTTTGCTGGATGAGGAGGAGCGGTGTGGACTACCAACAGTACATCGTGCGCGATCCAAAAGTCTGCGGCGGGGAACCGGTGATCAAAGGCACACGGGTGACCGTACGGACGATCTTGGCAAGCCTCGCCGAGGGCGCCAAGATCGAGGAAATTCTTGAAGACTTTCCCACCCTGACGGAAGAAGCTGTGCGTGCCGTGATCGCCTTTGCCGCCGCCTCTGCCGAGGAAGACCTGCCGGTCCAGAGTGTGCCGGACGTCCAGTGAGGATCAAATTGGACGAAAATCTTCCCCTCCGACTCGTCCGCATGCTTGCCCAGCTTGGCCATGAGGCCGATACCATTCCATAGGAAGGCTTGGCTGGACAGGATGACGCCCACGTTTGGCAAGCGGCGCAATCAGCCGGTCGCTTTTTCCTCACTCAGGATTTGGATTTTTCTGACGTCCGGCGGTTCGCGCCCGGCACACACCAGGGCCTTTTACTCGTGCGCTTACGGGAGCCCGGTCGTCATGCGCTTGCGCGAAGGGTTCAAAGTCTTTTCCAAAATGAAAACGTCGAGGCCTGGACACGATGCTTCGTCGTGGCGACTGAACACAAGATCCGCGTTCGGTCTCCCAAGCAGCAGAACCATCCGAGAAAAGGCTAGGCCTATCCTTTTCGAGGGCAACCGGGTATGTCTCCTCCCCTCACCTGGATTCACCAAGACGAATCCGTCTTCCCGCCTCCCCTCCTCATGTATCTGGGCAAGCAAGCCCCGAAACGCATCTCCGCATTGGGTAACCTCGACATCCTGAAACACAAATCGCTGGCGCTGTTCTGCTCGGTCAAGTGCCCAGGAAATTTGATCTTGCAGACCTATGACCTTGCTCAGCGCTTGCGACAGGCAGGTGTCACGGTTATCGGGGCTTCCACTCCCCGATGGAGCGTGAATGTCTGACGATTCTCTTGCGGGGGACCCAGCCGGTGATTCTTTGCCCGGCCCGCGGCATCGCGGGGCTCCGCCTGCGGAAGGAGTATAAACAGCCGGTCGGGCAAAACCGGCTGCTGTTCCTCTCTCCCTTTGGCCAGAAAGCCAGCCGTGCTACGGTGGAGATGGCCCTGTTCCGGAATCGGCTTGTGGCCGCCCTCGCGGACGCGATCGTGGTGGCCCACGCTGCGCCGCGGAGCAAGACCGAACAGTTCTGCCGCGAGGTGCTGGCCTGGGGAAAACCGCTGTTCACCTTCGACGACGACGCCAACTTTGCCCTGATGGCTGCTGGAGCCAGGCCGATGGTCGCCGCTGAGCACGTTGCCGATCTCTTCCGGTAACGGTGTCAGGCCAACGCCTTGAGTTCCGTATACAGGCGGGCAGCTTTTCGTCGGAGCCGAGGCAGGGGAAGGGAGCCGTCGAGCACGTAATCTGCCCGCTTGATCTTCTCACGCAGAGGCATCTGGGCGCGGAGTCGGCGGAGGGCTTCGGCGCGGGTCAGTCCGTTGCGCTTCAGCAGACGGGCGATCTGGGTCTCCCGGTCGGCGGTCACGACGATGGTCCGGTCCACCCGCTTGTGCACACCGGCTTCGAACAGGAGGGGAACATCGTAAATGACCACGGCGCGGGGGTCTTTCTTGGCGATCTCGCGGGCCAGCCGGGCCTGTTCGCGGGCCACGCGCGGGTGGACGATGGCGTTGAGGCGCCGGAGCTTGGCTTGGTTTCGGAACACAATCCCGGCCAGGGCCGCGCGATCAATGGCGCGGTCTGGACGCAGGATGCCCTTCCCGAACGAGCGGACAATCTCCCGCCAGGCCGGTCGTCCCGGCTCCACCACCGTGCGGGCCAGCAGGTCCGCGTCGATGAGAGAGGCCCCACAGTCCTGAAACAGGCACGCCACCGTGGTCTTGCCCGTCGCCAAGCCGCCGGTCAATCCGACCAAAATCATGGCGGAGCATAGCATGTGTGAATGGTCAATGGTCAACGGTCAATAGGTCTGGTAATCCTCCTCGAGTGACGAATGACGAATGACCAATGACACCCCGTTGTTAACTTGACTTGTCGCAAGGCTTCCCTGTATCACGCTCATCATGAAAATCGCCGTGCATCTCACCGCATTGATGGTCGTGCTACTGCTTTCGCTTGGCGGGACCGGGATGGCCCAGGCGATTCCGGACGGCAAGCCAGCCGGCGGGCACCCGCGCACCCTGGTGGTCGCGCTCGACGGGTCCGGGCCCTATCGGTCCATCCAAGAAGCCATCGATGCAGCCGGCGCAGGGGATACGATTCAGATCAAAGCCGGACAGTACCGGGAGGACGTAACGATCCACAGCAAGGAGGGGCTCAAGCTGGTGGGAGACGGGGTGGATCAGGTGACGATCCTGGGACGGGAGCGGGTCGGGGTGTTTCACATCGGCAAGTGGCCCTATGGGGCGACGGACATCGAGATCAGCGGGCTGACGATCAACGAGCATGGGGGACATGCAATGGGGATCTTCAACGGGCGCAAGATCCTCCTCCGCCACGTTCGGATCAACGGGATGCTCTTCGGGCAACAGGTGCAGGATGTCCGGATCGAGCGGTGCGAGATCGGCGGGAGCGAAACCACGGGCGTCCAGTTTGCTGACTCCCAGGCGGTGCTGGCGCACAATGCCATCCACGACAATGACCACGGGGTGACGATTGCGGGCAGGTCCGTCGTCCGACTGGAACGCAACGTCATCATGCGGAGCCTGTTCGAAGGTGTGCTGGTGATGGACAGTGCGAAGGCGATGCTCGTCGGCAACACGATCGTCAAGAACGGCGGCGGGGTCGGTTTCCTGGGAACCTCCCAGAGCGAGGCGACGGGGAACATCGTGGGGCTGAACAAGTTCGGCTTTCTGCTGGGGCCGTCAAGCCAGGCGACCTTCTCCTACAACTCCCTCTATAACAGCGAGGGTGATTACTATCGAGCGGGCTCCCCGGACAAAATCCCGGCGCCGGAGCTCAAGGCCAGCTCGGACATCACCGGGGACCCGAAATTCGTCGATCCCGATCGGGACGACTTTCGCCTGCGGGCCGACACCCCGCTGGTGAAGGTCGGCGAATTTGCCTACCTGGGAGCCTTGGCCCCCGTTAATGGTTCCCCATGAGATGGTTCCTCCTAAGAATCCTTCAAAGAATCCTTGCCGATTTCTTCTCACGTTCTTCTCACACCCCCGGTGAATCCTTCGGAAAATTGACGAATTATGAGGGCGTCCGCATCGGTTCACAAATCTGTGGTATGATGAGCGCGTCACTACGATCTGGCGTGGGAATTGCTTCAAGATTAAGCCTACTAGAGGCAAAGTAACTATCCGCCGCGGTATGATCGAGCGCGGCGGTTCTAGCAAGCTTGGTATGGAGAACTGAAATGGCCAGCTTCCGGTCAGAACTTGAAAAATCCGACAATGAAGGCATTCCATCGCTCGATTCTTTGGAAGCCGGAAAACCTGTCGGTGCCGTCCTGCCCATGTCCGAGCATGCCCAGGTTGCCTTGCGCGAGGGCATTGAATTGATTGATTTCTTGCTGAACCAGGATCACGTGACCTGGAGTTAGCAGTCGAGCCAACTTCCCATCTCTTCACTTCTTTTTTTTCGCCTCCTGCCATCCATCGATTGTTTTCCACTCATCGTAATCTGGTGCATCCTTCAGGGAGGTCGAGTCTGCTGTAAGGGTTGCCCATCAGTTACGACTCCAGGGTAGAAGTCTGGTTCCGCAAGGGATCACCTCTGAAGTACAATCACAAGAGGTACATGATGAACAGCCGTATCGCCCGCATAGTGATGTTGGTCATCGGGTTGCTTGCCGCCTGGCCGGTGGCGGCAAAAGACGCCGATCCATCGGCGCGCGCGCGTCAACTCGAAACAGTCACCTTCGCCGGTGGCTGCTTCTGGTGTATGGAGGAAGCCTTTGAAGGCATGGAGGGGATCATCTCGGTCACATCAGGCTATACGGGTGGCCACAAGGCCAATCCGAGTTACGAGGAGGTGTCGGCGGGCGGCACGGGCCATGCCGAGGCAGTGGAGATCCTCTACGACCCGACGAAGGTCGGTTACAGCAAGCTCTTGGAGATGTTCTGGCGCAACATCGATCCGACGACGCCGGACCGACAGTTCTGCGATCAAGGGAATCAGTATCGGGCCGCGATCTTTTACCATGACGAGCAACAACGGAAGCTGGCGGAGGAATCGCGAAAGGCTGTAGAGGCCTCCAAACCGTTCAAGGGAGCGATCGTTACCCAGATCGTCCCGGCCTCGACCTTCTACGCGGCTGAGGACTATCACCAGGATTTCTACAAGAAGAATCCCATCCGGTACAAGTTCTACAAGTACAACTGCGGGCGGGCGCAACGTCTTGAAGAACTGTGGGGCGTCGGCAAGGGCTAGCCGTCGTCTTCTTTTGCTCCGCCCATATGCGATTCTCTCGTCCCAGCGGCCTTCTCAATTGGCATCACCGGGCTTCCAAAACAAGCGGGGTTGTTCTTCCTCCGCGACCATGGCACAATCTTCTCGAACTTACGGTGTCTCTGACGGGACCTCTAGCCCCATGCCCCTTCGACCCCAATCCCTGGCCTTGTATGAGGCGACCCGGTCGCTGAAGGAGAGCCACGCCTCCAAAGAAGTCCGGCAGGCTGCCAGACGCCGGGGTTCATGGGTTCTTGCCCTCGCCGCCTCCGCGATACTTGCCTCATCCCCGATCGGCCCGTTCGGCCCGGCGCTCCTTCTCGCTGTTCCCATGACGAGCGATCCGGGCGGGTTCCTGAACATTCCTTGGAAGTCGTCGCTTGAGGGCAGAGGAGACCTTTCCACGCCGGAAGGCGAGGGACGGGTCAAAGAGTACAACCTTGTGCGGACGCCGCTCCGGCTCGGCGATGTCCCTGTCAGTTCTATCCGGCTGGTGACGGTCGATGCGCAATTTGCCCGCGCCGTGGTGCGCTACCAAGGAAACGACACCCACGACGCGATGCTGGCGGCTCTCCAGCGATGGTTCGGCACGCTCGACCTCACGCCTGGGCAACTGGCTGCTGGAACGCAACCGCAGCAGCAGTTCACCTGGCGAGGGGACGACACCGAGATCAACCTGACCTATGATGTCAAGCGCGAGCAGGGTGTGCTCTTTGTCGAGAGTCGGGCGCTCGCGTCCCGGTTCAACGAAGACTTAGGCGGCCAGTGAGTGAGATCAGAAGTGGTGGCTGAGTTCCACTCGAGCGTCCCACGGGGATGATGGGTGAGGCACGCGAAGAATGTAAGCCTCCGTGAGGCAAAAAAACTCTCCGCCCGCAGGTGATCGAATGGGTCATCAAGTCCGAAAGTCTATCAAGTCATCAAGCCTGCGAGAGCGTACGACTTGACGACATTTCGACTTTCAGACTTTTGGACTATAAGAGTATCGAAGCGGGTGGCTCTCGCAAGCGTGGTATGGAGGGGCGCATGACGGACGTGGTCCGCGTCAAGACCAAAACGCCGGCTCCCTACCAGATCACGGCGATCCAGGAGGATACGCACGACACCAAAACCTTCCGCTTCGGCCTGCCGGACGATGCGACGCTCGACATGTTTCCCGGTGATCATCTCTACGTGCACGCGACGCTGAGCGGCAAAGCCGTCAAGCGGCCCTACACGCCGTCTTCGCTGCCCGGGACGCTGGGCTATTTCGAGCTCACCGTAAAACGGTATCCGACCGGCACCATCTCCAAGTACCTCCACGAGCGGCAAGTCGGGGATGTGGTACAGATGAACGGTCCCAGCACAGGAGGGCACTGGGAGGATGGGATGGCGACGAAGGTCGGCTATGTCGCCGCCGGCACCGGCATCACGCCGATGATCTCCATCATACGCTGGATTCTGGTCACACGGCTGCCGGTCGAGCAGTTCTTGATCTTTGCCAACAAGACGGAGGCGGACATCATCCTGCGCCAGGAGTTTGATCGGTATGCCCGTGAGCACCCGACGTTTCACTGTTACCACGTGCTGGAACAGGAGCCCCCCGGATGGACCCAGGGAGTCGGGCGAGTAACCGCCGACATTCTGCGTGCACACCTGCCGCCGCCGGCTCCTGACACGGTGGTGTTCCTGTGCGGTCCTCCTCCAATGATGGATGCCATCGAGCGGACGCTCAAAGATCTCGGATATCCGGAACAGGCGATCATCCTACCGTAATTCCACCCGCCTACGCAGGAAGCCACGGCTGTCCAGCCTTCGTAGCCGAGGCTACTCCGGCGGAGTAGGCTCACGCCGTGGAGGAATGCGGGCGGGTGTCCTCCGAAGCCTTGGCGAAGGAGGACACCCGCTTCGGCGGGTTCCGCCGAAGATCACAAAGGAACCACGGCTGTAAAGCCGTGGGGCTCCACTTCGGCTGCGCGTCGCCATCCAATAAGCCGGCGCCGTTACCGCCTGAGAGCGATCTTTGTTTCCTGAAGCGGATCGTCGCGGTAGAATGTCAAATAATGAACCTCGAACCCAAGGATTGTCAGAACCTCGATCACGCGCTCGCCCTCGAATGGCTTGAGACCAACGGGCGCGGCGGATTTTCGTCCGGCACGGTGGCCGGGCCCAACACGCGGCGCTACCATGCGTTGTTATTGATCGCACGCAACCCCCCGGTGGACCGCGTCGTCCTGGTCAATCACCTGGAAGAGCAGGTCGAGATCGACGGACAATCGATTCCGCTCTCTGCGAATTGCTATCCCGGGGTTGTTCATCCGGACGGCCACCGGCGCTGCATCAGCTTTTCGTCCGATCCGTGGCCGACCTGGACCTATGACGTGGGCGGCACCCACGTCATACGAGAAATTTTCTGTCCGCAGGGGCGGGACCTGGTGGTGGTGCGCTGGCAACTGGCTGCCGCCGGTCGGCATGTGCAGCTCACGGTCCGCCCCATGCTGTCGGGGCGCGACTATCATGCCACGCACCACGAGAACGGTTCGCTGCAGGCGGGGGCGCGCCTCAACAGCCACGTGGCCTGGCGTCCGTACGGAGGGCTGCCGGAGATCAGGACGTTCTATCGCGGGATATACCGGCATGCGCCGGACTGGTACTGTCGGGTCCAGTTCCCGATCGAACAGGAGCGGGGCCTGGACTTCGAGGAGGATTGGTGGTCGCCGGGCGTGTTCGCCATGACCCTGTCCTCTGATCAGGCCGCCTATCTGGTGTTTACGACGGAGCCGATTGAGGCGGTCGAGATAGAAGCTCTGGTCAGAGACGAACGGCAACGCCGTCAGTTGGCGGCTGAGCGCAGGCCGGGTGACGATCCGCTGGTTCGTGCCCTGTGGCAGGCGACCGAAACATACCTCTCGGGCCGAGGCACGCAGAAGACCGTCATCGCCGGGTATCCCTGGTTCACCGATTGGGGACGGGATACGTTCATCTCTCTGCCCGGTCTGTGCCTGGTCACCGGCCGGTTCGACGTGGCCCGTCAGGTCATTGAGGCCTTCGCACCGCACGTGTCGCAGGGGATGATTCCCAACCGCTTCCCCGACGCCGGCGAGACACCGGAGTACAACACGATCGACGCGTCGCTGTGGTTCATCCATGCGGTCGGGCTGTATCTGGACTATACGGGCGACCTGGACACGGTCCGGCGTGTGGCCTGGCCCGCCGTCCGCGCGATTCTGGATGGTTACCGGGAGGGGACCCGCTTCGGGATTCGGGTGGACGACGACGGATTGGTGACCGGAGGCGCACCCGGCGTCCAGCTCACCTGGATGGATGCCAAGGTCGGGGACTGGGTGGTGACTCCGCGCCGGGGCAAGCCGGTCGAGATTCAAGCTCTCTGGGTGCGGGCCCTGTCGGTCGGGGAGACGCTGGCAGAGCGGTTCGGCGAGAAGCCCTATGCGAAACGCTGCGAAGACGATCGGATCAGCGCGATCAAGTCCTTCCGCGCCCGTTTCTGGTTTGCGGACGGCGGCTACCTGTACGACGTTGTGGACGGTGAAGGCGGCAACGACCCAAGCCTGCGGCCGAATCAAATCTATGCGGTCTCGTTCCCCGGCCAACTGCTCGAGGAACAACAGGCGGAACGTGTCGTCCAGGTGGTGGAGGAGCGGTTACTCACGCCGGTGGGGTTGCGAACGCTAGCGCCGAACGACCCCCAGTACCGGCCTCGGTATGAGGGAGGCGTTGTTGGCCGTGACGGCGCGTATCATCAGGGCACGGTTTGGCCCTTCCTTCTGGGTTCGTTCATCACGGCCTGGGTCAAGGTACATGGCGGGACCGAGGCAGCGAAGCACGAGGCGCGGGGGTTCTTAGCCGGCATCGAGCAGCACCTGCGCGAGGCCTGTCTCGGCCAAGTGTCGGAAATCTTCGACGCGGAGCCGCCATATCGGCCGCGCGGCTGTATGGCTCAAGCCTGGTCTGTGGCTGAAGTTCTCCGGACGTTGATGGAGGACGTGCATGACACAAGGCCGGAGCGTGCAGAAGGCGCCGGAAGACCGGCCCGCCACGGACCAACAGGAGCCGGTCGTTAGCCCAACTTGACCCACCATAAGTGCTTCCTATACCATCCCGCAAATTGTTTGGGACGATCCGCTTCTTACCAATCTGTCGAGGGACCTAGGGTGGCCGGCAACTTGTCTGATCCCCAGACCTGGCTGGAACAACACGGCGATTATCTCTATCGCTGCGCGATGCTCCGCGTGCGCGATGCCACTGTGGCTGAAGAGATGGTCCAGGAAACGTTCCTGGCGGCGCTCCAGGCCAAGGACCGCTTCGCCGGCCAATCCTCGGAGCGAAGCTGGCTGGTGGGGATCATGAAGCATAAGGTCGTGGATCATTTCCGCAAGTCGGTGCGGGAGCAGCCGGTCAGCGACGTCGAATTAATGAATGATGAGTTCACCGGGTTGTTCGACAAGGACGGCCATTGGAAGATTGAGACGACGGGGCCGAAAGAGTGGATGGATCCGAGCAGCGCGCTGGACAAGGCGCAATTCTGGCAAGTGCTCAGGCGCTGTCTGGATGGACTGCCGCCGCGGACTTCCCGCGTGTTTGCCCTGCGGGAGATTGACGATATGCCCAGCGAGGAGATCTGCGCGGCGATGAAGCTGACCAAGTCGAACCTCTGGGTGATGCTGCATCGGGCGCGTACTCATCTAAGGTCTTGTCTGGAGCAGAATTACCAGGGGCTGACCACTTAATTGCAGCAGCTCATGGCGTTATAAAAGGTGTAAGGATTGTCTTGCTTGTCCGACTATCCATCAGAAAGATCAAGAGACCTTTCTGGGCACTAAGTAAACGTGAAGCCCCTCTGGTTGCGAGATTTCGTCATCCGGCATATGCCGAACTGCGACAAGGTTACTGCCCTTGTGTCCGCGTCGCTTGACCACAGCCTTCCTCTGCATAAACGCCTTGCAGTCCGGCTGCACTTCCTGATCTGCGTCTGGTGCCAACGGTACCTCACGCAGGTCAGGTTCCTGCGAGAAGCCGTCCGCGAGCACCCAGAGAGGCTGGAGAGCGCCGAGTCGCCTTCCTCCACTGCCTTGTCGCCGGGGGCCCGCGAGCGGATCGGGCAAGCCCTCCGAGACGACCGGCGGTAATTCCACCGGTTGCTGCCCCTCCGTTTCCAATCCGTCCGCCATCGGCTTCCGAAGAAAGCCTGTAAGGAGCCGGCTCGGCGTCCGACTAACCGGCAAGTCCTCCAGAAGCTGGCCGTTCCTGAACAATCGGTTCCAGCAGGGTCGGGCGATCCTTTTCTAGGGTCCCGTCGCAGCCTGAAATTGACAGAGACAGAGGAGGCAGCCATGATACGGGGGGACACCATGCAAGCATCCGTCGAGACACAATCAGCCGCTGGCACGTCCAGTCGCGGGAAACTGATCGTCCTCGCGCTCTTCGCTGCCGCCATCGCCATATTCTTCTATTTAGATCTCGGACGGTATCTGTCGCTGGATGCCCTCAAAGCGAATCGAGACGGGCTCCTGGCCTTCACCGATGAGCATTACGGAGCGGCGGTCGGGATCTTCGTCGTGAGCTACTGTCTGCTGGTGGCCGTCTCCCTCCCGGGCGCGGTATTCTTTACCCTGGCCGGCGGGTTTCTGTTCGGCAGCCTGGTCGGGACCTTGTACGTCAACCTGGGGGCGACGACCGGCGCGACCCTGGCCTTTCTTACCTCTCGCTACCTCCTGCGGGACTGGGTGGAGCGCAAGTTCGGGAACCGTTTGGGGCCGATTCAGGACGGATTCGCTAAGAACGCGTTCAGTTACCTCATGACCCTCCGGCTGATCCCGGTCTTTCCCTTCTTTATCGTCAACGCCCTGTCCGGTCTGACCAAAGTCAGCCTGGGAACCTATGTGACTGCCACGGCCATCGGCATCATCCCCGGCAGTTTTGTCTATGCCTATGCAGGGCGGCAGTTGGGGACGATCAATTCCTTGAAGGAAATTGCCTCGCCCAATGTACTCCTGGCCTTTACGCTCCTGGGCCTGCTGGCCCTGGTGCCGACTCTCTATCAGAAGTTCGCTGCGAAAAAGGGGGCGTAACCGGAGCCTGAAGGCAGTTGGTGACCTGACGAAGGAAAGGGTGCGATCATGAGCCAACATGACAGGGTGTCGGTTCTGCCCGACGACGAGCACAATCGTACGCTCGTCGACAATGTCCATCCGTCCGCCTGGGTGAACCCCGAGCCCGACGGCCGGTACAACATCGTGGTGATCGGCGCCGGCACGGCAGGGCTGGTCACGGCGGTGATTGCGGCGGCGGTCGGAGCCAAGGTCGCGTTGATCGAAAAACACCTCATGGGTGGAGACTGCCTCAACGTGGGCTGCGTGCCCTCCAAGGGAGTCATCCGCGCCTCGCGCGCGTGGGCTGATGTCCGCCGCGCGGAAGAATTCGGCGTACACATACCCCCCGGCGTGAAATACGACTTCGCAGCGGCCATGTCGCGAATGCGTAAGCTGCGGGCCCGCATCAGCCACACGGACTCGGCCCATCGCTACAAGAAACTGGGCGTGGACGTCTACATCGGCAGCGGGCGGTTCACCGGACCGGGCACCATCGCGGTGGAAGGCCCTGCCGGCAACCGGACGCTCCGGTTCAAGAAGGCCGCGATCTGCACGGGGGCCCGCGCCGCCGCGCCGCCGACTCCTGGGTTGGAGGAAGCCGGCTATCTGACCAACGAGACGGTCTTCACGCTGACCGACCTGCCGAAGCGGGTGGCGGTGATCGGCGCCGGTCCGATCGGCTGCGAGCTGGCGCAATCCTTCGCCCGGTTCGGGAGCCAGGTGTATCTCATCGAAGCCATGCACGGCATCATGCCGAATGAGGACCGTGACGCGGCGGAGATCGCGCTCCAATCCATGCTCCGCGACGGCCTCCGATTGATGTGCTGCGGCAAGGATCTGAAGGTCGGCAAAGTGAATGGCAGCAAGCGACTCACGGTGGATTCGCACGGGCAGCAGTATGACATCACGGTGGATGAAATTCTGGTTGGTGTCGGCCGCAAGCCGAATACGGAGGGATTGGGACTGGATGTCGTGGGGGTGGCCTACGACAAGACCGGCGTGAAGGTGAACGACCGGCTGCGGACGACCAATCCCAATATTTACGCCGCCGGCGACATCTGTTTCCCGTTCAAATTTACCCATGCGGCGGACGCGATGGCGCAGATCGTCATCCAAAATGCCCTGTTCCCGCATCCGCTGGGGCTGGGCTATGCCAGCACGAACTCGCTGATCATCCCCTGGGCCACCTATACGGAGCCGGAGGTCGCGCACGTAGGGATGTACGAGGCCGATGCCAAGGCTAAGGGGATCGAGGTCGAGACCTTCACGTACAAGCTGGATGAAGTGGATCGTGCGATCCTGGACGGGGAGGACGAGGGCTTTGCGCGGATCCATGTCAAGAAAGGCACGGATCTACTGCTCGGCGCGACGATCGTGGCGTCCCATGCCGGCGACATGATCAGCGAATTCACCGTGCTCATGAAGTCCGGCAAGGGGCTGAGCACGATCTGCTCGACCATTCACCCTTATCCCACCCAGGCCGAAGTCGTGAAGAAGGTCGCCAACGCCTGGCGCAAGACCACGTTTACGGAAAGCAAGAAGCGGTTCCTGACCAAGCTATTCGCGTGGATGCGATGACGCGAGGCGAGCGGCAAGCGGCGAGGGGCGAGAGGCGTCCGGGAGTCGGACGGCGTATCTGCTCGTTCGCACTGCCAGCCGTTCTTTTCCTGCCGGTTCCTGTTTCCGCGGAACAGGGCACCATCCTCGAAGTCGGGAAGTTCTCGGAGGCGTCGGAGGGCAGCGCGCTGCCGGACGGTTGGAAGCCGCTCACGTTCCCGAAAGTCCCGAAACACACGACCTACATGCTGGTGAAAGACGGGAGCACGGTGGTGGTGAAGGCGACGAGCCAGGGCGCCGCCTCCGGGTTGGTGAAGCCGGTCAAGGTGGACCCGAAGGAATACCCGATCCTCCGCTGGCGGTGGAAGGTGGATAATCTCCTGACCAAAAGCGACGTAACCAGGAAGGACGGGGACGACTATCCGGCGCGCGTCTATATCACGTTCGAATATGACCCGGACAAGGTCGGCTTTTCCCGAAAGGCCAAGTATAAGGCCGGACGGGTTCTGTTCGGCGACATCCCGATCGCGGCGCTGAACTACATCTGGGAGGCCAAGGCGGTCCAGGGCCTGATCATCGACAATGCCTACACGGATTTCGCCAAAATGATCGTTGTGCGGAGCGGAGTCCAAGGCCTGGGGGCCTGGGTTGAGGAAGAACGGAACATCTATGAGGACTACAAAAAGGCCTTCGACGAGGAGCCTCCGCTGATCAACGGGGTGGCGGTCATGACCGACACGGACAATACCCAGGAATCGGCGACCGCCTACTACGGGGACATCCTATTCAAGAAGGCGTCGAGTCCGTGAAAGCCAATGCCGCTTGGCGCCCGCTTCTGAACATCATCCAGGGCCGGCCGATTCTGGCCATCTTCGAGGTCTGTCTGCGCTGCAACTCGGCCTGCGGCTATTGCGGGCTCCCGCTCAACGAGGGCCGCTATGAAATGACGCGAGAGGAGATTCGCCGCGTCTTCGCCGGGCTCTACCGTGACGGGTTGCGCTTCGTATTTGTCCAAGGTGGGGAGCCGTTGCTGCGATAAGACATGGTGCCTCCTTTGTTAAGTGCGTTCTTTCAGCGGGGTCCATAATAGCTCCCTGAATAGCTTCCTGCCGATCCTCTCCAGGACCTTTGCGGTCCCCCCCAGAAATAGGAATACGTCAGTGCTGGCCGGGACCAATACGCAGAAGATCCCTCGGGACCGCACCACGCAGCGCTGTTCGGGCCGAGACAGGCATTCCACGCTACGTCTCGGTCGTATAGCCACGGATCGTCCGCAATAAAAGCGCGGGGCTGACAGCCAACGAGCGCAAGGCCGATCACGACCAGGCATGCAAGCTGCACCGGTTTGGGTTGCGCGAGCGGTTGCGCCACCATAATCACCTCCATACCAACCTTCTGTTGAGCCGCCCCCTTCGATCAACTGGGGGCGGAGAGGTACCTTGCCTTCAGTAACTATCAACCACGCTTCGCTTGAACCCGGGCACCCGTTGCTTTTCAGTGCAACGGGTGCAGCGCTCAAATGCGGGCGGAGAGGTATTTTTCATCCAGTGAAATGGGCTTCCTCGTTGCCATCAGCAGCCAGCCGTTGTCTCGGGGCTCAGCAGGGACAACGGGTGAAGAAGCGCAGGATGCGTCAACGACTGCTCTGTAAGGCTGGGCAGTACCGTTGAAAAGAGACCGGCCCGATGCTTGATGATGATGGGATCGACGATATTGCCGCAACACACGCAGCGCCATCCGTGAAAACTCACCTCGCGCAGGTCGCCCCGCGCATCTTCGAACCGTTCCTCGACCATGAGTCCCTGACACCGCGAACAGTCCATGACAGCCCTCCTTCCTGCCGTCGTCCGGCCTTGTGCGTGCGGAACGGTCGCAATCCACGACCGCCGGGTGTAGCTCAAGGATCATGCGTAATATGTACCTCGAAGACGCAGATCGCGGTAGGGCGCAGGGGGAAGGGACGGGAAGTTTTACGGCCCTGGGAGGTTAGGGCCGATCGGCCTTAGTGGGGGCCTGCTTCGCAAAGAGGGCGGCAGCCTGGGCTCGGCGGGTGATTTGGAGCTTCTGATAGATATTGGACAGATAGTTCTTGACGGTCTTGGGGCTCAGCCCCAACTCGGCGGCGATCTCTTTATTGGTCTTGCCCGCGGCCACCAAGGCGACGACCCGCTGCTCCTGCGGAGACAGCGGCTCCTGGACGCCGCCGGCCGGTGTTTCGCTGTGGTTCTTGACCCAGGTCAGGACGCGGTTCGTGGCCGCCGGATCCAGAATCGTTTCACCGGCGGCGACACGCTTGATGGCCTCTACCAGCGTGTCGATGCCGATTTCCTTGACCAGATAGCCGTGCGCGCCGGCGAGGATCGCCGCCAGCACGGTATCGTCGTCGGCATAGGAAGTGAGGAACAAGACCCGCGTCCCCGGGCACTGCTCCAGGATGTCGCCGCATGCCTGCACGCCGCTCTCGTCGGGCAGGCGGATATCCAGAAGCACGACGTCGGGTTTGGAGGCGAGCGCTGCGGAGACCGCGGCTTTGGCGGTGGCGGCTTCGCCGACGATGCGAAACCGGGCGTCCTGCGCCAGGACCGTTTTCAGCCCCTGGCGGACGATTTCATGGTCGTCCACGAGGAGGATTCCGATGGGCGTCTCGTTAGTCACCGGTCGGCGCCTCTTTGCCAAGCGGCACGTCGAGCACCACGCGCACTCCCTGTCCCGGCATGGTGTGGAGTCGATAGATCGCGCCGATCTGCTTCGCGCGAGCTTCCATGTTGGCGAGCCCCTGTCCGCCCGGCGTCCCAACGTCCGGATCGAAACCGATCCCATCGTCCCGGACCTCGATCCGCATCACGCCGTTGTAGCACTGTGCCCTGATCGTCCCATGCCGGGCCTGGGAATGCCGGACGCAGTTGCTCAGCGCCTCGCGCACGATGAGCAGCAGCGGCTCCGCCTGCGCGCTCGCGACGCAGTGAGCCAGCCCCTTGTCTACGTCAACGCTGAACCGGGGACCGGCGACGGGGGTCATGTCGTGGACGAGGCCGGACAGGGCGAGGTCGAACGGCTGTGTCTCAGAGGCCGTCCGGCCGCCGATGTAGCTCCGGATCCGCTGCATGACCAGATTGAGTCGTTGGAGCGCCTGTGATCGGGGCCCTTCAGGGTCGAGGGGGCCGTACTGATGAGACCGGCCTGAGGCTTCCAGGCCCAGCCCGATCGCATAGAGCGATTGCAGCACCTCATCGTGCAGGTTCCGGTTGAGCTCCTCGCGCTCCTCGAAGGCGCGCGACAGATCGCGCGTGCGATCCTCGACGCGGGCCTCGAGTTCCCTGTTCAAGGCCTGGAGCCAGTCGTGGGTGCGGCGGTATTGCCGGACCAGCAGGGCGGTGGCAAGAAACAGCACGATCGCGATGGAGCGGTTGAAGAGAAGGATATAAAAATCAAACTGCGGCGGCGACAGGAGGGCTCCCAAGACGGTCAGGCCGACGCACAGAATCGTCATGAGCCAAAGCGCGCGTTCGTGAGGCGACCGGATCGTCAGCAGAATGCAGAGGACGTACAGGTACTGCGGAGGCATTTCCTGCGGCGTGAAGACGTCGAGCACGAGGACGCCCGCCGCGATCGCCAGGGCGATCCACAACGCCATCCCTCTGAAAGGGCCCTCGAGACGTTCGATGATCATCTGCACAAGCCCCAGACTCTACCGTTTACTATTGCATCTTCCGGCTTCGGCTGCAAGCGCCCGGACATCCTGATAGTGCCGTTCCAACTTGATGAGCCACATTGCCTCTGAAGCCCCCTCTCCTCGATCCTCTCCCCCTGACCAGGGGGAGAGGGGAGGGTGAGGGGACCGCGTTCGTACTCAACAAGCTGCGTAGCCTCTGACCACTCCTCGTCCCTCCCTTTCGTAAGGGGAGGCAAGGGAAGGTCGCGGAAACGCTTGCAATGAGTGGGGCATCTGCGTAACCTATGCGTGGCCGGATGGGAGGCGCGGTGGGTCAGGAGCCGAGCGCCCATTCGTCCGTTGACAGGGCTGGGGGCATAGATGGAGATCAGGGTTGTCCGGGACGCCATATCGCGCGGCGAGCTGGCGGAGATGGCGAAGCGGCAATTCGGGGATCTGGTGAAAGCGGTGGTAGATGTGGAACGCGGCATCATGGCCATCGGCGGGGAGCTGCACGCGGACGAGGAGGCTGTGCTCTTGGACCAGGGTTCTGAACAACGCCACTTGTGGGGAATCAATCTGTATCCCGGCAAGCCGATTGCAGAATGGATCGAATTTGACTCCATGATCAACGTGCGGCCGTCGCAGGGCAACCAGTCACGCGATGTGGAAAACCCGGAGATACGGGAAGCCATCACGCGCATCGTCAACCGATTGGTGCAAGGCTGAAGCATGGCCTCTCAACATGCAAGTCTAGCCGTGGGCCGCTGGCAGACGCTGTCGGTGGTGGAACAACTCGCCAATGTCGGAAGCGAAGTTGGCCGTATGCGCCGCTGGCAGGGGAAGGATGCGCAACTCTATGAGCATGCCTTCGTCCGCGCGTTGGAACTCCTCGATCTCACGATCGGTGATCAGCGGTGGACGGGCCGCCGGAAAGAACTGACACGTGCGCGGGAATTGTTATGCGACGCGATGCAGGGCGGGAAGGAGTATGGGGGCGACTTGGAGAGCCTGGACCGCTATTTCTTGACCTTTGCCGTGGCGGCCCGCGCCGGCCGGTGAGGGCGTGGGGAAGATCATGCGCTTGCACCGTCACTCCAAAGTCCTCCACACACTAATTCTTGTCTTGCTCGCCCTGCTTGCTTTTCTCCCTGCCTGTTCGACTTCAACCGGCCAAGTCTTCCGGGGTCCGCTCGTCAGGACCGATACGAACATCAGTCCTCCTATTGGCACCAGAGGCACTCTGACTCCTGTGTCTCGATCGTCCCTCGATGGGATTGACCTCATGCTTTCTGAAAGGAACACAAGGAGAATCTCTATGCCACCGCCTTCGCCATGGAAGAGGTCCGGACCATCTTCACCCGCATCCGCGCCAAGCGCCTGATCTTCATCGTGGATGCCTGCTTCAGCGGGGCTGCGGGTGGGCGGACGATCGAGTTGTCGTCAAAGTTTCGGGGTGTCGCGGTCTCCGAAACTTTCTACACGCGCATGTCCCAGGGAGAAGGGCGTGTCATCCTGTCGGCCTCGGGGCCGAACGAACTGAGTCAGGAAAATCCCAACCTTGGCCACGGGGTCTTCACCTACTACCTGCTGAAGGCCTTGCGGGGCGAGGCGGACAGCAACCAGGATGGGTTCGTGTCCGTGCCTGAAGCCTATGCCTATGTCAGCCGGGAGGTCCCCCGCGCCACCGATCAGAAGCAACGGCCGGTGCTCAAGGGCGAACAGTCCGGCGAGATCATCCTGGGCAAAGTCGTAAAGGGTAAGTAGCCGACAATTCGCTTTCCGCCTCCGGCAGGTCCTGCTAGAATCCCGCGCATGGACCTCATCACGACCCATCTGAACGCCGACTTCGACGGGCTGGCCTCCATGGTCGCCGCGCGCAAGCTCTACCCGGGCGCGACGCTGGTGTTTCCGGGCGGGGCCCAGGAAACGGTCCGCAACTTTCTGGCCCTGCATGACCTCGGGGTCACGCGGCTGAAGGACCTCGACGTTTCGCAGGTCACGCGCCTGATTCTGGTGGATACCCAGGAGCCGGAGCGTATCGGCTCTCTCAAGGACCTGTGTGTGAAGCCGGGACTCCCGGTTCACGTCTACGACCATCACCTCCATGCGGATCAGGCAGGCGGGGCCCTGTCGCCGATCCAAGCCGAGCTCCGGGTGGTGGAGCCGGTCGGAGCCACCACGACGATCCTGATCGAGCGGCTGCTTGCCCAGGGCCAGAGCCTCACGTCTTTTGAGGCCACCGTGCTGGCCCTCGGGCTCTACGAGGAGACCGGTTCGCTGGCCTATGCCTCGACCACCGCCCGCGACCTGGAGGCGGCCGCGGCGCTGCTGCGGGCCGGCGCCGATCTGAACCTGGTGTCGGACCGGCTGCGTCCCCACCTGGACCCGGAGCAGATCACGCTGCTCAATGACCTGCTCCATCACGGCGAGATCCACTACCTGGACGGGCGCAAGCTGCTCGTGTCCGCCAGCACCTATGACCGATACCGCGGCGACCTGGCCGAGGTGGTCCACAAGCTGGCTGAATTAGAAGGGCTCGACGCGGTAGTGGCGGCCATCGCGATGGAGGACAAGGTCGAGGTCATCGGTCGCAGCCGGCGCCCGGAGATCGACGTGGGGCGTCTCCTCCAGGAATTCGGCGGGGGCGGCCATGCGGGGGCGGCCGCAGCCAGCGTCAAGGGCCGGACGCTGGTCGAAGTCAAGGAGCGGCTGGCGCAGTTGCTGAGCGAGCGCTTCCATCCGACCTTGCTGGCCAGGGACGTGATGACCAAGCCGGTGAAAGCCATCGGGGAAGAGGCAACGGTGGCGGAAGCCGGCGACCGGATGACCAAATACGGGGTCAATGTCCTGCCGGTGCTGGATAGCAAGGACCGATATATCGGATTGGTCACGAGGGAGATCATCCAGAAAGCCCTCTTCCACGGCTTTGCCGAGTCCCCCGTCCTGGCCGTCCTCCAATCCGACCAGTACCAGGCCGGGCCGGAGACGCCTTTCCGTGAGATCGAAGCGAGGATGATCGAGCGGAACCAGCGGTTCGTGCCGGTCCTGGACGGAACCAGGGTCATCGGGGTGATCACCAGGACCGACCTGCTCAGGACCCTGCACGACGACGTGCTGCGCGCAGCGCGGGCCAGGACGAAGGGGGAAGAGCCGCCGGCGTACGCCCACCGACGGAACATCGGCGGGATGCTGAAAGAGCGGCTGCCCGCTCGGGTGGTCCATCTGCTTCGGCAGGCCGGCGAGCTGGGCGATGAGATCGGCGTCTCAATCTATGTCGTGGGCGGGTTCGTGCGGGATCTCTTGCTGGGCATCCAGAATCTCGACCTGGACCTGGTGGTGGAGGGGGACGGCATCGCCTTTGCCCGTGCCTTGGGCCGGAAGCACGATGCCCGCGTCAAGGCACACGAGCGCTTCGGGACGGCGGTGGTGATCTTCCCGGACCAGTTCAAGCTGGATGTGGCGACGGCCCGCACCGAATACTACGAGTATCCGACCGCGCTGCCGACTGTCGAGCAGAGCTCGATCAAGAAGGACCTCTACCGGCGGGACTTCACGATCAACACCCTGGCGGTCCGCGTGAATGCCCGTTCCTTCGGGGAGCTGATCGACTTTTACGGCGGGCAGCGGGACCTCAAGGAGGGGACCATTCGCGTGCTCCACAGCCTGAGCTTCGTAGAGGATCCCACCCGCGTGATCCGGGCGATCCGGTTCGAGCAGCGGTTCGGATTCCATCTGGGCAAGGAAACCCTGGCCTTGATCAAGGGCGCGGTCAAGATGGATCTCTTCCATCGGCTCTCCGGCCACCGCTTGCTGGAGGAGCTGATGCTGCTGCTGTCCGAAGAGGAGCCGCGCAAAGCCGTCGCCCGGCTGGGGGAACTGGACCTGCTCAGGTTCGTTCACCCGACGCTCAACTGGTCTCCTCGGCTGGCCGGTCTCCTCAAGGGGGTCGAGCAGGCGCTGGACTGGTACAAGATCGCTTTGTCACGGTCAATCCATGCGTGGCTGGTGTACTTCATGGCGCTCATGGACGTGATTCCGCCCAAGGCGGTCGGGGAGACGCTCAAGCGCCTGACGACCCCCGAACGGTTCGCCGAAAAGATCCGGGTCGGCCACGCCGCCTCCAACGGCATCCTCCGCCGGCTCATGAAGCGGCCCCCGCCGACCCCAGCCGAGACCTACCGTCTGCTGAGCGGCCGGTCAGCCGAGACCCTCTTGCTCCTCATGGCCAAGACGAAATCGGAGTCGGTCAAGCGCCGGGTCTCCGCCTACCTGACGACCTATCAGCAGACCAAGCCGGTTCTCACCGGGGCCGACCTGAAGGCCATGGGCCTCAAGCCCGGCCCCCAATTCAAAAAGATTCTGGATTGTCTGCTGGACGCGCGCTTGAACGGCCAGGTCACATCCGAGGCGGAAGAGCGGGCGCTGGTGAAACAGATTGCGCGTCTGTGAGGGGCAGGCTCAGGAAGATTCCAACCTAACCAATCGGGAGAACGGCCCATGAAAATGGTGATGACTGTGTTCCGTGACACGCTCACAGAGGACGTGCTGGCTGTGCTCCAGGAGCAGGAGATCAAAGCCTATACGTTGTTTCGGGAAGTCTCCGGCGTGGGGGCAACCGGGGCCGCCACGGGGTCCTTCGCGTCCATTGGGTCTAATTCAATGATGCTTGTGGCCCTTCCGGATGAACAGGCCGATCAACTGATCGGCAAGTTGAAAATCTTCCGCGATGCACTGGCCAGCAGTCACCGGACGGGCAAGGCCCCCATCCATGTCTTTGTCCTGCCCTGCACGCAGGTAGTCTAGCAGTTCTCCAGACACGTGATTGCTGTTCAGTCCGGCAAAGGCTGCCCTCTCGTCTCCGGCGCGAAGGGCAGGGTTGCCAGGCCGACCAGATAGATCAATCCGATGGCGCTGGCGGCCAGTCCGAAACTGCCCAAGGTGGCGACCAGCGAGCCGGTCATGAAGGGGCCGACTGAGGCCAGCACCCGTCCGGCGTTGAAGCAAAACCCGGCCCCGGTGGCTCGTAGCCTGGTTGGGAAGAGTTCCGGCAAATAGATGGGGAAGCCGCTGAAGAGGCCGTTGTTGAAATAGCCCAAGAGGGGAAGCAGCAGCAGCACGTGAGCATAGGCGTGCGGGGTGAGGTAGGTGACCGGCAGCATCACGAAGCTGCCGGCGCACATGAGCGCAAAGATCGGCCGTCGGCCGAAACGGTCGGCCAGCGGCCCGAAACTCAGGTACCCGGCGAGAGAGCCGACGTTGAATGCCATGATGGCGTAGCTGATGGACCGGGAGAGATCGGCCTTGCTGAGCCCTTGCGTGTCCGGCAGGGCACCAATGAGGGTCGGGGTCCAGTTAGCTCCTCCCCAGAGCCCGAAGACCGCGACAAAAGCCAGGACGGAACCGACGACTGTATGGCGGCGCAGGGGGCCGTGAAACAGCTCGCCGAGCTTGATGACTCCCCCCTTGCCGGCGGCAAGGTCCTGCGCATGGGCTTGCACCCACCGCTCCGGCTCCTTGACCCAGAGACGGACCAGGAGGGCGACGAGCGCCGGTGCGACGCCGGCCACGAACAGGGCGCGCCAGCCGTACCCGCTCAACAGCAAATTGACCAACGCAGCCAAGAAGAAGCCTGCCGCCCAGGCCGACTGTAAGATACCGGCCGCCTTGGCCCGCTTTTCTTCCGGCCAGACCTCCGCCACCATGGCCGCGCCGGCGGCCCATTCCCCGCCGATCCCCAGCGCGGTCAGGAACCGATAAATCGCCAAGTGCCACCAATCCTGCGACAGGGCCGCCAGCCCCGTGCAGATTGCGTAAATCAGGATGGTAGCGATCAGCGTCTTGGTCCGGCCGAAATAATCCGCGGCGATTCCGAAGAGCACCCCGCCGATCGCCCAGCCGATCAGGAAGATGGAGAGGATGACGCCGCCGTACCAGCCGATGATTTCTTGATTCACCGGCCCGCCGATGGAAGCGCCAAGCAGTTCTTCCAGGGCCGGATGCAGGACGATCACATAAATCGTCGCGTCCATGGAATCGAAGACCCAGCCCAGCCAGGCCACCAGAAGGACGAGCCATTGATAGGGGGTAACCCCCTCACGCCAGGAGCGATGATGAGCGGTGGGCTGCGTCGGCAAGGTCGGCATAATGGCGTGCCAGGCTACGGGTTGACGAGGTCAGTGTCAAGCCCACACGCAGCAGGAAGCTGCCAGGGGACAAGGAGACAAGTTGCAAGCTGACAAGTTGACAAGTTGACAAGTTTCGGAACACTTGCTGCTGGCCACTTGCGCACTTGTCAGCTCAGGTCCTATCCGGTCTGTTGCTGCGCCGCCGACCCGGTGTTATGATCGCGCGCACGATGGCGCGCCTCGACTTTTACGAGACCCTCGGCGTCCGACGGGATGCCTCCGACGAGGAGATCAAGAAGGCCTACCGAAAGCTGGTCTTCGAGTACCATCCGGACCGGAATCCCAACGACCAGGCAGCCGAGGCGAAGATCCGCGAGATCAACGCTGCCTACGAAGTCATCGGCGATCCGGAGGCGAGGCGGACCTATGAGCGGATTCGGTTCGGCGAGCAGGAGATCACGGCGGAAGCGCCGGACCCTTCGGTCATTCTCGAGGCGATGGAGCAGAAACTCTATGACGAAGGGCGCAAGGAAATCTTTGCGATCCTGATCAAGGATCTCGAGCGGATCAAGGCAGAACTGGCGATCGTCCGGGAGCGCACGGTCGAGCGGCAGGGCTATGATTCGTTCAAGGAGGCGATCGTTCTGGAACGAGGCGCTGAAGTGCTGCGCGAACTCGTCACTCCCGAGATGGAGGCCAGGATGAAGAAGCTGCTGGAGGTGGCGCTCCAGATGATGGCTTCGCAGCAGGTGGTCACGAAGAACGACGACCAGCGATTCCACGAGGTGCGGAATCGGTTCACAGAGACTTTCTTGCGAGGCCGCCTCAGCGGCTTCCGAGGCGCCCTCGAGTTGTTGTACGTGAGACGCTAAACGGGGAGCCGATAGCTAATGGCGTATAGCTTATGGCACGACCTAGAAACCGTCTGCTATAGGCCATCAGCTATTGGCCATATGCTCATTCTTCAGCAGGCCGCTGACGAAACGGCCTGCTTGCATGACTCCGACGATGCGAGCCTTGTCCTGCAGCAGGGCGATGTGCTTGAGCGGGTTGCCCTCCACCAGGATCAAATCCGCGGTCTTGCCTGCCTGAACGGTTCCGACCGTCCGCTCGATCCCCAGCAGCTCAGCGGCGCCCGACGTGGCGGCCATGATCGCCTCCATCGGACTCATGCCCAGGGCGACCATCCTGGTGAGTTCCTGCGCGTTCTCTCCGTGGTAGTTGAAGGGGGTGCCGGCATCGGTGCCCAGCGCGATCGGGATATGAGATTGCCGGGCCTTCTTGAAGCTGCTTTCGTGCCGGGCGCGCATCGTCCGTGCCTTGGTCACCGCGTCCGCCGGCACTCCGCAGCTCGGAGCGCAGTCGGCGGTGGTGGCGAGCGCGGAGAGCGTGGGGACCATGAACACCCCATGCTGCGCCATCAACGACGCGGCCTCCTCATCCATCAAGGTGGCATGTTCGATCGAGTGGGCCCCGGCCCGGATTGCGTTTTTCATCCCCTCGGCCCCATGCGCGTGGGCGGCGACGCGACAGCCGGCCCGGCGCGCCTCCGCCATGCCGGCCGCCAGTTCTTCAAGCGTCATCTGCGGGCGGTCCGGGGAGGTGCCGGGGGTAAGGACGCCGCCGGAGGCGATGAACTTAACCACCTCCGCCCCGGCCGCCAGTTGCTCCCTGACGGCGTGAACGACCTCGGCCGGACCGTCCGCCTGGCGACCGATAAAGCGGGCATGGCCTCCCGTCATGCAGATCGCCAGGCCTGCCGCAAGGATGCGGGGGCCTGGTGTGAGCATCTGTTCGATCGCCTGTTTCAGCGAGAAAATCGCGTGGTCCCTGGCCCCCAGGTCGCGGACCGTCGTGAAGCCGGCCTCCAGCGTTAGGCGGGCGAAGCGGGCGGCTTTCAGCAGCGTTAGGCCGGGGGCTTCGTCGCGGATTGCGCGGACCACGTCCGCATCGCCCCCCAAGCAGAGGTGGACGTGGCAATCGATCAGACCGGGGATCAGGCTCAAGCCGCGGCAATCGACCGTGACGGCCCCTCTGGGCACCGAGACCCGGCCCTCTTCGCCGACCGCGGCGATGCGGCCGTCCTGGATGAGGACCGTGGCCCGTTCGATCACGCCGCCCAGCCCGTCGATGACCCGGACGCGGCGCAACGCTTGCTTCGTGCTCATGGGCTTTACCACTACCATATCGGGCTGCCCCCCGCACGTGAAAAGTAGGCCGTCCCCGGCTCACAGGAGGTTGCAAGTTGACGTGCGCGCAAGCTGACAAGTTGCAAGTTAACAAGGTACAAGCTGAAAGAGTGAGACGTTTGTTCCTTGCCACTGTTATTCGTGCACTTGCTTACTTGTCACTTGTGGCTTGCTCACTTGTCAGCTCAAGTCCCGGCCGGCGCCTGTCTTGACATGTACGTGCAATCCGCTACCATGACGGCATGGCCGTTCGTCCATCCGCCCGCCGTCCCACTCACACCAGCCGGCTCGCGCGCGAGCTAGAGGCGGCGCGCCGCATCAGCCAAGCCCTGTCCCAGCACGTCCAGGTGGACGCGATGGTGGAGCGCGCCATCCGCACCGCCCTGGAGGTGGTCGGGGCGGAGGCGGCCTCCGTGCTCCTGGCCGATCCCGGCTCCAAGCAACTGGTATTTCGCCACGTGATCGGGGCGAAAGCCACGCAGTTGCGGGGGATGGCCATTCCCTGGGACCGGGGCATCGCCAGCGCCGTGTTCGCTTCCGGCGTCCCGCAAGTGTCGCAGGATGTCCGGCAGGATCGCCGCCATCTGGCGCAGGTAGACGCCGTCACCGGATACAAGACCCGCGACATGATCACACTGCCTCTCAAGCAATGGGAAGGCAAGCCGATCGGCGTGCTGCAGGTGCTGAACAAGAAGCGGGGCCGGCTCGGGAAAGAGGACCTGTCGATTCTGACCATCATCTCGGCATTGACGGCGGCGGCCATCGAACAGGCGCGGCTCTTCGAGGAGACGAAGCTGGCTGAAGTCGGCCGGCTGCTGGGCGACATCGGGCACGATATCGGCAACCTCCTGACCCCCGTGACCTGCGGGGTGGGCATGCTGGGACCGAAATTGGACGAGTTTTTTGACGGCTTGCCGGACGCGATGGCTGATAAGGAAGAGACCCGCCAACTCTGCCGCGAGGTGCTCGACCTTCTCCGGCGCAATGCCCGCCGCATCCAGGACCAGGTGAGGGAGATGGCGGACTGCGTGAAGGGGCTCAGCGCTCCGCCGCAGTTCGCCCCCTGCCAGGTAGCCACCGTGGTCCAGCAGGTCTTCGACACCTTGCGGCTTGTGGCGGAGGAAAAGGGAGTCTCCCTCCGGGGCGAGGGGCTGGATGGTTTGCCGACCATCCAAGCCGACGAACGTCGCCTCTACGTGGCCTTTTATAACCTGGTCAACAACGCGATCCCGGAGGTGCCGCCGGACGGCTCCATCACCGTCCGAGGCAACCGCGAGCCTCGCGCCGAGTCGGTCCTTGTGTCTGTCATCGATACGGGACGGGGAATGCCGCCGGAGGTGCGGGACAGTCTCTTCACCAGCCGGGCGATCAGTCGCAAGGTCGGCGGGACCGGCCTCGGCACCAAGATCGTGAAGGATGTGGTGGAAGCCCACGGCGGGCGGGTCACGGTCGAGAGCCAGGAGGGGGTGGGCACGAGCTTTCACCTCCGGCTTCCGGTTCATCCGCCCGGCGCGCGCCGGGCGCCCCCCAACTCACGCAAGCTACCCAGGTCTCGCAGGGCGAGCCGTCGCGGCTCGTCGCGGTCTGCCGGCCTGTAGGAATATTCATCCAAGCGGACGACGCATGCTTACCGGCTGATTGGGAGCGTGATGATGATGCCTCCCATCACATCGTGGAGCTTGTAATCACGCCTGGGGCTGTTGGGGTGCGTGTTGTGGCAGGCGATGCAGTTCTTGGCCACGGCCCGGTCTGCATAGATTGCCTGGAAGACCCGCTCCCGTCCGATGCGGACGATGCCCGTGAAGGGTTTTGACGGATCCTTGATGACCGCCTCCAGCCCCTTGCGTTCGAAGTCGGTCACAGGCGCGTTCCACACGTAGATGGGCGTCAGGCTGGCGAGCCGGTACTTGATTCCGCTCCCCGTGGCGGCGACGTGCTTGCCGGTTTCGATCAGGAACTGGGCCGGGAGGGGGAGGGCATTCTCCTGCCGCCAATGCTCCGCTGCTTCGATGAGGCCTTTTTCCTGGAGCTTGTCCACGATCTCCGTGGCATAGACCGTCCGGTTGGCCTCGATCACGGCATGGATATAGTCGGCCGCGATCTCCAGCGGAATCCCGGCCGACTCATCCGGTTTCGTCATGACGAGGGAGAGGCTCCAATAACCGATCCCTGCCAGGGCGGCGAAAATCGAAATGACAATGGCCCAGAGGATGCTGTTCTTCATAGATGCTTGTTCCCCTTTCTCCTTCTCCAGAACCGGTGAGGGCTAGGTTTGGAAACCCCCGCCACCGGTATAAGCCCGCGCCGCTGCTTCGAGAGCTGTGCCGGGTCGGCTGAGCCAGCGCCGGCGGAGGAAGATTTCTTCCAGCGCGCTCAACAAGGTCAGGACGTGGCTTTTTTGCGAAGACTCGCCCATCAGTCCAATCCGCCAAATCTTGCCCTGGAGCGAGCCGAGCCCGCCGCCGATTTCGATGCCGTACCGCTGCAGCAGTTCAGTCCGCACCGGGGCGTCGTCGATATGGGCCGGCAGGGTGACGGCGTTCAAGCTTGGGAGCCGGTGCCCTTCTTCCGCGAAGGGGGCGAGCCCGAGGGCGCCCAAGCCGGCCATCAGGGCCTCGCTGTTCGTCCGGTGCCGCCCGAAGCGGGCTTCCAACCCTTCTTCGTCGATCAGGCGCAAGGCTTCCCGCAGGCCGTAGAGCATCGAGATCGGCGCGGTATGGTGGTACGTTCGCTTGGCTTCCGCCCAGTAATCCGCCACCAGCGAGAGGTCCAGGTACCAGCTCTGGCAGGGGGTCTTGCGGGCCTTGATCGCGGCCAGCGCCCGGTCGCTGAGGGTGAGGGGAGCCAGGCCCGGCGGGCAGCTCAGACACTTTTGGGTCCCGCTGTAGCACACGTCGATGTTCCAGCGATCCACTTCGAGCGGCAAGCCCCCAAGGGAGGTGACGGCGTCCACGAGGAAGAGCGACCCCTGCTCGCGGCAGAACCGTCCGATCTCCGCGAGAGGCTGCTCGACGCCCGTGGAGGTCTCCGCGTGGACCAGCGCCACGACCTTGACAGGACCGGCCCGTCCGATCGCCTCCTTGATCGTCTCCGGCTCTACGATCCGTCCCCAGGGGGCCTCCACACGGATCGGCTTCCCGCCGCAACGTTCCACGATCGTCGCCATGCGTGCCCCGAAGACTCCGTTGATTCCCACCAAGACCGGATCGCCCGGTTCAACGAAGTTCACCAGCGACGCTTCCATGCCGGCCGATCCGGTGCCGGACAGGGCGATGGTAAAGCGGTTGCCGGTTTGGAACAGGCGTCGCAGGAGCAGTTGGACCTCGGTCATCAATTTCAGAAACTCCGGGTCCAGGTGACCGAGCAGGGGTGCGGCCATCGCGCGCAACACGCGCGGATGGACCAAACTGGGACCCGGTCCCAGCAAGAGGCGGGGTGAAGGAACAAACTCGCCGATGGGCTCAGCAGGCATGGAATGTCGTTTCATCGGGGCCAAGCGGGAGGTCGCCCGCATTATTCATGAAAGCTTCTACTGCAACCGCCGATACGCCGCTGCGACAAGCCTGGCCGCTGGCTCGACGCGGCCAGGCGGGCGGGCTCGCCGCTCGGTCGGTCGACATCCTGTTCAAGGATGACTCCCTTCCTTGCGGCTCCACGCGCCCGTCTCGCAAAGCGTCTCAGCGGTTTCGTCACGAACCCTCATAAATAATGCGGGCTAGTATATCGGACCAGGCCGCGTTTCGCCACCGGGAGCGCATGGTATACTGCCGGCGCGGAAAGGGTGACCGCGCAAGACAGGCGAGGAGGCTGGTGCAGGATTCGGAGCCTCGATTCTCCCCCTTCGTGACGAAGCTGGCCTCCTTGGTGCTTCTTGCCGGCATGCTCCTGCTCGCCTGGCTGCAGGTGACGGTGCCGAAGCTCGATCGGGTGACGCAGCCTGAACAGGCGCTGGCCCTGATGGTCGGCCGCGAGATGGACCTGGACGGGGCGCTCGCGCGTGAGCCGGAGTGGGCGAGGACGTTCTTCGAGTGGCTGTCCAGCGATGGAAAGAGCGAACGGAAGCTGGCCATCACCTGGTACGAAGAATTGGCTGTCTATTCGAGCCGGCCGACGGTCCAGTTGGAACTGGCCATCCTGGAAGCAGAAGATGGCCGTCTGGAGCAGGTCCGACGGAAGGTCGAAGCCTGGACTGCCGGCCCCGACCCCTTCCCTTCCTTCGCGCGCTTGCTCAAGATCGGCTATTTGGGAGGCAAGCAGGATCAGGTCGGCAGCAAAGCCTTGGAAGCAGCATTGGCTGAGGCGTTGCCAGCCGGCTGGTTCGCCGACCGTCTCTCGGGCCGCTTGGCCGTAAGCAGCGGCGATCAGGCCTGGTCCTCGGCGGTCGATCAAGCCCTGGCTGATCGAGGGAAACAAATCCTGCAACGATCCTACGGGCTGGCTCTCGTCCAGCTCGGCGGGGTCTTTGTCGGCGCCATGGCGGCCTTGTTCCTCCTGTCGCGGCGGCAGGAACAGGACGCCTGGCGCATCGGCGCAGCGCTGATGCCCCCTCCCTGGAAGGGGCGGGTTGGAATGCTGGTGCTGGTGCGGGGCGGAGCCGTCGGCCTCGTCGTGATGCTGGCGTTTCTCTTCCTCGAATCCGAGAATTTGCTGGTGCGGTTCCTCTCTATCCCACTTTCCAACCTGCCGCTGCTGATTCTGGCCCATCGATACCTCATGAACCGGGACGGTCCGGGCTTCGTGGAATGGTTGGGGCTCCGACCCCTGCCCGGCGCGTGGAGGCCGCTGAGCCTGGTGGTTTTGGCCGCGCTGGCGGTCGGGTTCCTCGTGGAGTGGGGGTTGGGAAAAGTCGCTGAGCCGTTGGATCTCTCCAGTCACTGGACCGAATGGTTTGATGAAGACCTGATCTGGGGTGGGGCGGCGGTCGTGGCGGTCAGCTTGGTGGAGTACGTTCTGTTTGCCCCGCTGTTCGAAGAACTGGTCTTTCGCGGCCTGCTCTTTGCCACCCTCCGCCGCAGGTTCGGGTTCTGGCTCTCGGCGACCCTCAGCGCGGCGATCTTCGCGCTCGCGCACGGCTACGGGTTGTTGGGCTTCGCCAGCGTGATCTTCAGCGGGCTGCTCTGGGCCTGGGTCTATGAAAAGACCGGCAGCCTTCTTCCCGGCATGGTCGCCCATGCGCTGAACAACCTGATGGTCTGTTTGACGGAGATGTGGCTGCTCCGTTAGCGGGATGCGGCCGGAGCAAGTGAACAAGTAACAAGTGGCAAGAAACAAACGTCTGACTCTTTCATCTTGTATCTTGTCAACTTGCAACTTGCCCGCTGCTTCTAACATGGTAAGATGACGCTCCCATGCCCTTGGCCTCCTTTCACCCGATCATTGCCGACTGGTTTCGACGCCGCTTCGGAATGCCCACCGAGGTGCCGGCCGTGCCGTCCAATTACGTCGTTTTTCGGGACGGGTTGCCGGTCCGCTCCGGTGCCGAGCGCGACAGAGAACGAGCCGATGCCCAGCCGGTCGGCACGCCCTGGCGCCAGGCCCAGGGACGGATCTAGCGTGTGAGGGACGGATTAGCCGACAGTTCTTGGGCGAGCGCGATCACCAGTTGATCGGGCGTGGTCTGCTCGGAAGGAACCAGCACCGGGTATTTCCCCCTTGCCCATGAAAGGAATTCGGTCTGACGATTGTTCGGCACGCCGAGCAGACTGCCCAGAGAAGCCAGATATTCCCCATGCCCTCGAGCCATCTCGTCTTTCAGGTTCTCGAAATTGAAGGCCACGAACGCGTTGACCTTTTGGTCGTCTTTCAGGAGCCCGTCTTGCGTGAAGAAGGCGCCGGGAGTGGTCGATGACGTGGTGTCGGTCGGGTTCGGGGTGAGCTTGGTCGTGCAAGCCGTCATGGTGAGCAAGAAAACTGTCGCTGGTAACAGGCTCAAAATCCTCCATTTTTGAATTCTCATCGGTAAGCCTCCATTCACTGGTCACCCGGCAGGGCTGATGACGTTCTGGGACGCATCTCATGGTAGCGAGCAAGTCAGTGGCTGTCAAGGAAGAGGAGTCGCAGCCTGTGCACTGGGCTTTCCAGCCTGCTATGATGCCGGGCTACGGCGTCGTCCGGTATGACACCATGACTCAGAACCGGCAGGATTGGATCGAGGTACGCATCGAGGCTTCGGTGGATTCAGGCGAGCTGCTGGCGCCGGAATCCTGCGAGGGGACCGGCGCATGAGCCGCGGCCGGCCGCAGGTCCATCAGATCAGCATTTCCAACGGCGGGGTGCCCAAGCTGCCCGTGCCGGAAGCCCGCATCACTGAAAAGGGGGTGGAGGGGGACCGGCAGAGGAGTCGCCTGTTCCACGGGGGACCGGATCGGGCGGTCTGCCTCTTTTCCCTGGAACGGATTGAAGCCCTGAAGGCCGAGGGCCATGCGATCGCGCCAGGAAGCGCCGGGGAGAACTTGACGATCGCGGGGCTGGACTGGGCCCGGCTCCGACCGGGAGATCGGCTGAGGGTCGGCAAGGACGTGCTGCTGGAGATCACAAGCTACACGGATCCCTGCAAGCAGAACGGCTGCTGGTTCAGGGATGGAAACTTCAATCGAATTTCCCACAAGAAACATCCTGGCTGGAGCCGAATGTACGCGCGCGTCCTGGCAGAAGGACTGGTGCGCGTCGGGGATGCAGTGACTGTAGAGCAAGAGCATATGGCTGATGGCATATAGCGTATAGCTTATGGCCAGAGAGATTGAACTCTTGCTATAAGCCATATGCCATACGCTCTGGACTCTTGATGGCCATAAGCCATATGCTCTTGATGCTCTTGTGGGTTCACGATGATGCCCCGCATACTTGAGCCGGAGGTCATGGACGAAGAGGAGCAGTGTCTCGCCTATGCGCAAGCCGACTTCGAGGAGGAAAACCAGGGCTTCGTGGATCGGTTCCGGGAGTATTTTCCGGACCTGACCGCAGGGCATGTGCTGGACTTAGGCTGCGGCCCGGGCGATATTCCGATCCGTTTCGTGCGAGCCCTGTCCGGTTGCCGGGTGACAGGCGTGGATGCCTCGCCGGCCATGATCCGGCTCGCCGAGGAAGCCGTGCGCAAAGCCGGCTGCGTGGATCGTATCACGCTCCGGTGCGAGCGGCTTCAATCCCTGGCCCTCTCCGAGCCGGCTGATGCGGCCATTTCCAACAGCCTGCTGCATCATCTACCCAATCCCTTGCAGTTCTGGTACGGGCTGAAGAAGCTGGTAAAACCTGGTTCGTATGTGCTGGTGATGGACCTGCTCCGCCCCGAGTCGCCGGAGGAAGCCCAAGCCATCGTGGACTGCTATGCAGCCGATGAGCCGGCCATCCTCCGGCGTGATTTCTACAACTCGCTCCTGGCGGCCTTCACCGAGGACGAAGTGGCGGCCCAGTTGGCCGAGCTGAATCTGAGCCGCTTGCTGATCGACGTGGTGGACGACCGCCACTGGGTCGTGGGCGGGCGAATTTACTGAGCGATGAGTGAAGTGAGGTCGGTGCTCGTCGGAATTTTCACGGTTGTGGTCGTCGTGGCGTGGATTCTCCCAGTTGAAGCGCAGCTCGACAAGTTGCGCAGCCGGAAGAAAGAGGTGCAACCCCGGCAAGGCGATGAGACGGCAATGGCCGTCGTGCCCGCAGGCGATTTCTGGATGGGCGTGGATGGGATGGTCGGGCTTGAAGACGAACGGCCCCGCCACCAGGTCTGGCTGGAGGCCTTTTCGCTGGACCTTTACGAAGTGGCGACGAAACACTATGCCCGATTCCTCGCTGCAACAAGCCGCCAGCCGCCCTGGCAATGGGAGACGGTGAACCTGGACATCCATGGTGATCGGCCGGTGATCGGGGTGGATTGGGCGGATGCCGAGGCCTACTGCCGTTGGGCGGGGAAGCGCCTGCCGACGGAGGCCGAATGGGAAAAGGCCGCGCGCGGGACCGATGGGCGTCTCTATCCCTGGGGCAACCAGGTCCCCACCGCCGAGCTGGCGAACTTCGCGGTGGGGGCGCGGTTTAGCTACAGCCAGGCCTTGATGCCGGTGGGCAAGTACGAGAAAGCCAAAGGACCCTACGGCCATTATGACCTGGCCGGTAATGTTTGGGAATGGGTGCAGGATTGGTACGACGGGAGCTACTACGAGCGGAGCCAGAAACGGAATCCCACCGGGCCTGAGGAGGGGCAGTTCAAAGTGCTGCGCGGTGGCTCCTGGTCCGAGCTGCCCAAGTACCTTCTGACCTACGGGCGGTTCAAGCTGCCGCCGAATACGCGGAACAGCTATACGGGCTTCCGCTGCGCCCAAACAGTGACGAGCGACAAGTGACGGGTGACGAGCAGTTAGGTCAGGCCTAGATACTTTTGTGACCTGTCACGCGTCACCTGTCACCCATCACGGTCTCAAGAGCAAGGCGGCGATGACGAGGACGGTGAGTGTGGTCAGGACCGTCAGATACACCGTCACGCTGCGGTCGCCGAGCCAGGCGGTCTGCCAGTCCTCCGGAAAGAGCGGTTTGCCCTCCAGGTACAAGCCTTCCTCGTAGAGTCCCAGCGTCCGCTCGATCTCGATGAGCGCCCGCTTGGCCATCCGGTGCCGGTCCCGCTGCTGGAGGATGAGGTAGGCGAAGATGCCGGTAAAGAGCGCCACGCCGGTCATGGCGAAGAGCTCGCCGGTGAAGCCGGGATGCGGGGCCGAAGGGACCGCCAGCATCGTGACCAGCAGCAGAACCAGAAAGGCGCTGGCAAAGGCGGTCAGCCGCATCATCTGCTCGCGTCGCCGGAAGACCTCTTCCTTGTACCAGGGGTAGAGGACCTTCAAGACTTCCAGTTGTTCTTCCCGCAGGGGCTGCGTGTTCGGCATCAGCGCGTCACCTTGGCTGTAGTCGAGGAAACGGTCGAACGTGGCGCGCCCTGTGAGTCGGCGAGGTGGCTGGTCATCCAGTCAACCAGCAGGGTGGTCATCGTGCGGAAGTCCTCGCCCTTGGTGAAACCGTGGTCGGCGCCGGGCAATATCTGAAGGCGCTTCTCTCCTTGGAAGGCTTCCAGCAGGCGCCGGCTCTGATGGAGCGGCACATATTCGTCTTGGTCGCCCTGCACAATCAAGGTCGGGACCGTGATGGATTGGGCCGCGTCGTACCCTTTGTGTCCGGCGCAGTCCTCGAAAAATCCAAAGTGGAGCTTCACTCGGTCGCGCCCGCCGGTCACGTCCGGGATCGTGCCGGTTCTTTTCCATTCGGCGATGCCCTCCGGACCGAATTCCAGCCGGAGCATCTCTTCGAAGTCCGGCACAGGACATTTCAGGCCCAGGCAGGCCAATGTTGCGCCGGCGGCGCGGAACTGCGCGGCGGCCAGGACCGCCACCAGCCCGCCGAAGCTTGAGCCGATCAGCCCGATCCGCCTGTAGCCTTGGGAGACAACCAGATCGAGGGCAGCCAGCGCCTGTCCCAGCGCGATCCCGACCGTGATCCGCTCGAACGGCCCCTCGCTCTCGCCTTGTCCGAAGAAGTCGAACCGGAACGTCGCGATGCCCTGTTCGACCAGCTTGGCGGTCAGGACTTTGTTCGTGGTGCTGTGCTTGTTCGAGAGAAACCCGTGGCAGAGGACGACCAGCCGGTCCGTCGGGGTTTCCGGTGCGGCCAGGATGGCGGCGACCCGATGACCGGCCGGATCGCGGAAGGTGAGGGATTGTTCAGGGCTACTCATGTCCTTGGTCTTGCGGCTGCCGGAGCAAGAGCCTGGCAACCTTGCTGCCGAACAGGACCAGTCCAGTAGTCAGCAAGCCGGCCGCGGTCCAGGTTGCGACCAGAACAGGAACCGAGCTCAGGTTGAACTGCCAGACCAGGGTGGCCACAAAGGCCAGCCCGATCGTGCCCAGGCTCAGAGCCCACACCTGGAGCGGGCGCCATTGCTCGACGAGGGCGGTCAGCTCAGCCAGATAGGGCCCGCGTTTCTTGTTGCTCTTGACTCGACCCAGGGCCAGGCTGACCGGCAGCAGGTGGGACAGGGCGCCGATGATCGTTTGCAAGATGAACCCGACCATGGCCAGGTGCGTGTAGGCGACCAGGTGCAGGGTGCCGAAGGGCATGAGCGGAGGGTTCCACAGGGAGTTGACGGCCACCAGCAGTCCCGTGATCGCGGTGGCCAGCAAGAAAAACGTGGCCATCAGAAAATGGTCCGAGGAAACGGCTCGAGGCCGGCCGGCACCGATCCACGTGCGTACGATGTTCGAGGCATAGAGCAGCGTGCCGAGGATGAACAGCGCGCCGGCTGCGATCTGGAGGTAGAGATGCGCGAGCAGGAATCCGGTAATCAGCAGCAGGATGCCGGCCGGCAGGATGAAAAACGTCAGCCGGGCCAGGCGGGGGCTATAGAGAGAGGTGTTCAGCACGGTCGGGAAGAGGTTGTGCATCGTGCCGACGATCGTGAGCGTCACGAATGCCATGAGGTTCAAATGGACGTGGGCGAGCCGTTCCTGTCCGACGTAGGCCTGAGGGAGCAGCCGGAACGCCATCGCCTCGCCCATGCCTAAGCCCACGAGGAGCGCCAGCAGCGCGATCCCGTAAAACCAGAGGTTCAAGGGTGGCGAGACCAGGCTGGTCTTGGCTTGTCGGAACGTCTCGCCGGCGAGCGAGAGAAAGGCGAGGAGCACCAGCAGGCCAGCCCCGCCGACCAGCGCGGACTGTCCCAGGGCAAACCCGGCCAACAGGCCGATCGCGCCTCCGTTGATCGCGAGGTACAGGACCGGATGGGATTCGGGCCGGTCCCGACCGGTCAAGAGCAGGGGCGGGATGAAGGCCAGCAGGGCGCCCAGGATGATCTGGGCGACGCCGCCGACGAGGGCACTGTGCACGTGGAGGATGCGAGCCCCAGGCGGCAGCGGCTTCCCCATGACCATCCCGAGGAAGATCGCGACGCCCAGCAGGGCGGACAGGATCAGCCAACACAAGCCGGTCATCAGGAACAGCGGCGGGCGGAATTCCATGGCGTCATACTCCAGTCATGAAATAGAAATGATTCGTCGGCCCTCTGCCGTGGCCGATGGCCAGGCCGTGGCGGATGGCCTCCGTGATGTAGATCTTGGCGGTCTGGACCGCCTCAGGCAAGGCCTTTCCCTTGGCCAACTGCGCGGCGATGGCCGAGGCGTAGGTACAGCCGGTGCCGTGGGTGTGCGGGCTGTCGATGAACTCGCCCTTGAACAGATTGAAGAAACGGCCATCGTAAAGCAAGTCGGTTCCCTTTTCCTCCAGCAGGTGCCCGCCCTTGATCAGGACGTGCCGGCACCCGAGCTTGTGGATGATCTTGGCGGCCTGGCGGGCGTCGGCCAGGGTCTTGATCGAAAGGCCGGCCAGCCGCTCGGCCTCGTGGATGTTCGGCGTGAGCACCAGCGCCTGGGGAATCAGGGCTGTCCGGAGGTGATCCACCGCGTCCTGCTGCAGGAGCGGGTGCCCGCTCTTGGCGATCATGACCGGGTCCACCACGAGGTTGGCGGCCCGGTTCTGCCGGAGCTTCCGGCTGACCGCATCCACGATCTGGGCCGAGGCGAGCATGCCGGTCTTGACCGCCGCCACTTCGAAATCCTCGAAGATCGCGTCCAATTGTGCCTCGATGACCGGAAGCGGCAGGTCGTAGACGCTGTTCACCCCTCTCGTATTCTGGGCCGTGATCGAGGTGATCACGGACAGTCCGTACACCCCGTTGGCCGCCATGGCCTTGAGGTCCGCCTGAATGCCGGCCCCCCCGCCTGAATCCGATCCCGCGATCGTCAACACTTGTTTCATACGAATTGCTCCAGGACTCTTTTATACGAATATGGCCGCACAGTAAAGATGCTGGGGGGATTGTTGCAGCGCCGAGTGAATCCAGGTATATGTCACGCTTGGCCGTCGGGGAGCCCCTATGATCAAAGCGCTGTATCCATGTGTTTTTCTCCTCTGTCTGGCCTGCGCGGGGCCGGCTTTTTCCACGCGCTCCGTGCACAGCGACCAGACCTGGCTGGTCCGCCTGGACACCTATGCCGATCCGGGCAAGGCCGCCGAGGTCCGCCATGACCATCCGGCTGAATGGACTGAAGCCGAGTTGAGCGCGATCCTGAGCCGGCTCCTCTTGCAGGAACGGGTCGGCCTGCTTGAAAAAAAGCCGCCTCCTCGACCGGTCTTCTCAGCCGACGAGGTCAGTCAACTGACCCCAAAGCTCCGGCAGGCCTTCCGCACGGCCCGCCCCACGGAATGGATCGTGTTCTGCGTTATCCGTTCCACCGGAACCGCTCAAGAGGTGACCTCCGGCGGCTTCTTCATACAGGAACGACACCTGCACGTGATTGTCGCCAACCATCGCGAGCCGCTGTCCTCAGGGCGGGATGGAACCGAGGCGGTGCAGGCGAACCCCCTGCAGGCGCTGAAGCGGACGGGACGGACCTTGACCTTTGACCCGCCGATGTATGCTCTTGCCTCGCCGGAGAACTGGATGGGCGGCTATGCCGGCGCCCCGGCCAGCGAGCTGATCCTGGACCAGACGACCTTCCTCGAAGCGGCGCGCCAGCCGGCAGTGCCCCTGGTTCCGGCCCTGGCGCCGGTCCCTCCCGTTCAGGCTTCTTCGCCACCCGCCAGCATTGCGCCGACAACCCCCGTGCCGTCACCTTCTGCGCAGACAAGCGAGTCGGTTATCAGTGGGTTGAAAGATCAGGTGCTCAGGCTGCAAGAGGAGACCGAGCGGTTGAAACACAAGCTTGAGGAACAGGCCGGAGAAATCGCCCGCCTCAAAGCCCGCCTGGCCGAGTCGGAAGGAGCCCAACGCAAACGGCTGCCGAAAAAGCCGACGCGCTAACACTCCTTAGGCGGCCGGCTATCACCCTGTTGATTTTTCTTATAGTTCGGCGTACTCCTAGGCCGGCTGAGAAACAACCAAAGAAGAGGTTCCTATGCTGACTGTCTGCATTTCGTTCCGGCATGGGTACTCCGTGGACGACCTCAACGATAGACTCCGCAGCAACGACCGCTATGTCTTCAAAAGCCGAAACGTGTCCAGACCCAAACACAGAAAAGCGTCTTACGCCTGGCACCATGCCAAATTCGGCAAGCTGGCCCTGAAAAAAGAAGACGGGGTGTCTTGGGCGCAGATTCCCAGAAAGGAAAACAGGCTGCTCGGCGCGTTTGTGTCCTGGCTCTTTTCCAATGCGGATGATTTGATAGGCTGGATCGAGGTCTACGAGGAGTAACAAGCGATGAAACCATTCACGACCATCGCCGTGGGCATTTTCGCGCTCGTTGCCGCGACGCACGCCTGTCGCATTTGGCAGGGCTGGGAGATCGTGGTCGCCGGAACCATCATCCCGATGTGGGCGAGCTATGTCGGCTTGGTCCTCGCTGGCGGCCTCTCCTTCATGCTCTGGCGCGAATCCAGCAAGGAGAAGAGCTGAATGGCGAAAGGGTTTCCAACACGTTTTCGAGTCCGCTTATCTCTTCTTGCGGCGCGATCGTAGGGGGAGCCCTAACTCCCTTCGCACGTCTTCGATCTTCGTGCCGCCTTCACGCTGGTACTGGCGACGGAGGGACTCGATGCGGGCGATGAATCTCGGATCGGACTCAAAGAGATAGTCCTCTAAGTCCTCGTCCGTTACCCCGTGGAGCACCGCCGCGGCCCGGCCGTTCTTTGTCACGACAATATCCTCTCTCTTGGACAACTTCAGATAGGCCGATAAACGATTCTTTACCTCGTTCAACGGGACGACTTTCATATTCATTCCCCCTTCTGGTGATCCTCAGTGGATCGTTGCAACCATTCCGCTGACTTGGCCTTGGGTACCACTCCAAAAACAACGACGAGCCGTTCGGACTCGATGACATCGTAGTAGACTCGAAGCTCATCCACCCTCAGCCGATAGGGCGGGAATGTTCCTGAACGCAACGCCTTTATTCGGCTCTTACTCTGGAGTGTCGGCTTGAAAGTCAGGTGCGCTTCTACCCTGTCCAATACTTTAACTTGATCGCTCTTGCGCAGTGACCGTAAGTCATCCTTGGCGGAGTTGACGAATTCAATCCGATATGCCATGTGGCGGTAGTGTAGCAGAATTCAAGCCAGAAATCAGGCCAACAATGAATTTGCCGAGATAGGCTGTCTATAAAGAGTCTCCCGCGTTGGTCTTTCTCCTCGGTAGGCGTACTCCTAGGCCGACTCAAAAAGAAGTCGCCAGCCGGCCATGTTCTTATAAAATGGGCGGCAGGGATGCCCTTTACTGCGCGTGTCCAGCGAGCACAGGGGCTCCACAGGAAGGCTAGGCGGTCGCCAGACTGAGTTCTTCAATACATGAATGGGAAGGGTCGAGTTTCTTGGTGGTCATATAGACGATTGGTTGGCCGGGATCAGCCACGAACTATCTAAAGTTAGCGACGGCCACTGGCCGCTCATGGGCGAAGCCTTTTCGCTGCTGCTTGATGCGCTCGATTTCATGGAGCGTGTTAGCTTCGAGGTAGCTTTCTCCGCAGTGAGGACAGGTGACCACAGGAACATTTTCAATCACAAGAAGGTTTTTGCCTTTGCCGTAGGTCCTTGCGACCTTTCGAATTCGGACGCCGCCTTTTCCGCAAATATCACACGCCATCGCTCCTCCTCCTGAATTCATGGCTCGTACAGGGTAACAATGACCACTTTGCCAGTTGGACCTTCTTTGACGAGTGTTTCGATATTCTTGCCTTCAACGGTTTTTCCGTTAATCCGATATTTCGATTCAGCGGTCAGTTTATCCCTTTGGCGCTCCAGGATTGTGCCGGTGAGGATACCATGTTCTACATCATAGATCGTGTAACCGTCATCATTCATCTCGTCTTCCGCATGGAGAGTTAGCACGTATTCCCGCAAGCGGATTTTCTCTCGTATGCGCTTCAGAATACGCTCGAACAACCTGGCAATTCTCCTCACCTATGTGGAGCTTGCGGTAGTCTATGGCTTTCTGCACTTGTAATCAAGGCTGACACAGGTCCATTTGCGGACCTGACCAGAGGGCTCAGAGCAAGGTTGCAAGCTGGTCTTGCTGAGCGAAGCGCCCTTCTTTCTTCCTCCGTGGCCGGTGCTCTCTCCCGCGAGGCCTGCAGCGACCGATCTGCCCGTAACTGCGTGCGTCCACCGGGTCCTTCCTATTTCGCCGAGCAAACAGGCTGCGTTCGCGCACCGCGCAGGATGCAGCCGTTCTTCCCTTCCTCCTCATGGCTAGCGTCCCTCTTATCAGTGGCGATGCCGGTCAAGGGCCTGCGTCGCGAATTGCGGAGAATCGGGTCACCGCACTTGCCGAACAAATGCGCTCCGCTGCAAGCGGACGGCGAGGACTGTTTGAGGCTCCGTCCACGCGAAGCGTAGAACGGAATGAGTTCCGCAGCCGAGCAGAGGCGAGGCTTAGTGCGGTCGAGGCGGAGCAGGCTGAGCAGGGCAAGGGCGTTGACCGGCATCTTCCTCTCTTCACACCGGCCACTCCTCCTCGTTCCAGGCCATCTCCCAAAACATCCACTCATACCTCGAACTGACCGCGAACGCCTCCTCCATCCTCCGCTTCTCATCCTTCCCCGCGCTCTTCGCCCACTGATCCACCTCCTTTCGCATCCACCGCTGCACCTCCGCAAACTCCGGCGAGGCATAGAGCATGAGCCAGTCCCGGTAGGGATGGTTCTTCTTCGGCAGGCCTTTTTTCAGGAGATGCTGGCCCACCACACAATAGATCCAGGCGCAGGGAAGCGCCACGACGGTAATTTCGGCGGCGGTTCCCGTGGCCGCCACTGCCAGCATGTGTCTCGTGTAGGCATAGTTGGTCGGCGCCATCGGGACCGAGGTCATCTGTTGAGACGTCATCTTCCAGCGTGTGCCGTAATTCTCATGTAGGCTCCGCTCGACCACGATCGTCTCCTCCGCCAGCTTGTTGAACCGCAGGGCCGAGTCGGCATCCGGGGCCTTTTGCGCGGCAGCGGCGAAGACACGAGCGAGGTCGCCCAGAAAGCGGGCGTCCTGGAGGATGTAATACTTGAACTTGCGTTGCGGCAACGTGCCCTTGCCCAGCGCGACCACGAACGGATGGGAGAGCTGGGCGTCCCAGATGGGCTTGGCCAGCTTGCGCAGGTGCTCAGTGAATGACATAGTAAGAGCCTATGGCGTATGGCCTATGGCACAACCAAGAGCATAGGGCTTATGGCAAAACCCAGAGCCTCAAGAGCATATGGCGTATAGCTTATGGCACGACCTAGAAACCGTCTGCTATAGGCCATTGGCCATATGCTCTTGGCTTTGCTATATGCTATACGCTCTCCTCTCCCGGCTCTACGCCATAAGCCATTAGCTCTTGTCTGGCAAAAACGCGTTTGTGAACAACGTCTCCAGTGGCGGTTTCTTCCGGAGCACGCCGCGCCGGTGCAGCCAGTCGCGGACCTGCCGCCACCGGGCTTCGTCCTGCCGGAGATCGTCGGGGAAGTAGGGCCTGGTGGCGTGAAAAGTCTTGGCGGTGAGGGTCGGGTCGGCCAGGGCATGGGCCTTCAGATACAGGCCGAGCGATTCGTCTGCCTGGGTATGGGTGGCCTCCAGCCCTCGGGTGAGGGCGCGGGCGAAGCCGCGCACGAGCCGGGGATGCTGCCGGACCATGCGGTCGGACGTGAAGACGACCAATTGGTAGAGGTCCGGGACGCCGTACTGGGTCGGCAGCACGAACTCGACCGAGGCCCCACGCATTTCGGCCTCCACCTGCTCGTAGTTGACGAAGGCGCCGAAGACCGCGTCGGCCTTGCCGGTCAAGAGCGCGTCGGTCAGGGCGAAGCCAACATCGACCGGCAGAATGTCGTCGTAGGTCAGACCCGCCGCTTCCAGCAGGGCGCCCAGGATCGGGAGGTCGATGTCCAGCCCCGGCCAGCCGACGCGATGGTGGCGCAGGTTTTCCAGCCGCTTGATCGGCCCGTCTTTCAGGTACATGAGACAGACGACGGTGTGGGCCAGCAGCGGGCCGATCGAGATGAGCGGCTGTCCCTGGCTCCTGGCCTTGATGAGATTGGTCTGCTCGCCGACGCCGAAGTCCGCCTTGCCCTGCGCGACCAGGTCGAGCGACTCCTCCGGCACGGTGGGGACCAGGATGGAGAGGTCAAACCCCTCTTCTCGGAAGAACCCCCGTTCTTTGGCCGTGACGATGGGCAGGTGGTCCGGGTTCAGGAACCATTCGAGCGCGAGGGTGACGAGGGGACGGCGAGCGGCGAGCGGCGAGCGGTGAGGAGTGAGACGTGAGGGGTGAGGGGTGGATTTGTTTTTCCGGCGGGGAGCAGAAGCTGGCCGCCGGACGGGAGCTTTTTTCAGCATCCTGATTAGTTTTTACCGAGGCGGTTGATCCCGTCCAAAGCGGCGGTCCGGTAGCACTCTGCGAGGGTGGGGTAGTTGAAGACGTTGTGGACGAAAAAGTCCACCGTCCCGCCGTAGGTGATGACGGCCTGCCCGATGTGGATCAGCTCCGTGGCGCCTTCGCCGATGATGTGCACGCCGAGGAGCTGCATGGTGTCCCGATCAAAGATCACTTTCAAGAGTCCTTCCACGTCGCCGAAGATCTGCCCGCGGGCGATCTCCTTATAGAAGGCCCGGCCGGTTTCGTAGGGGATCCCCTTCTCGGTCAGCTCTTCCTCGGTCTTGCCCACGGTCGAAATTTCGGGGATCGTGTAAATCCCGTAGGGCATGATCTTGGGAAGGGTGGATTGCCGCACCTTGAACGCGTGGCACGTGGCTAGGCGGCCTTGCTCCATGGAGGTGGACGCCAGGCCGGGGAACCCGATCACGTCGCCCGCCGCGTACACGTTGAGCACGTCGGTCTGGTAATACTCGTTGACTTTGATCAGGCCGGTCTTGTCGGGGGTGATGCCGATGGCGCCGAGATTCAGTTCATCGGTGTTGGATGCCCGGCCCATGCTGTAGAGCAGCATATCGGTGACCACGGTCTTGCCGCTCTTGAGGGTGGTGACGACCCGGCCCCGCTCGTCCTCCTTGACGCCGGTGATCTCCTCGTCCAACTGCACGGTCACGTTGTTCGTGCGCATGTGGTAGATGAGGGCCTGGATGACCTCCTGATCCACGAATCGGAGCAGTTCCTTGCGACGGTCGAGCAGGGTGATTTTGATCCCGAAGGCGGCGAACATGGTGGCGTATTCACAGCCGATGACGCCGCCCCCCAGCACGGCCATCGTCTTGGGGATGGAATCCGTGTCGAGGATCGAGTCCGAATCGCAGATGGTGCGGTTGTTGAACGGAATGTCTTGGCTGCGCCGCGGCCGCGAGCCGGTAGCGATCACGATGTAGTCGGCCTGGTAGGACTCGGTCCGGCCGTCGCGCATGGCGACCTGGATGGTGTTCGGATCGAGGAACGACGCGGTCCCGTGGATGATGTGGACATCGTTCCGTTCCAACTGATTCGTAATGATGGCCAGCTCGTTCTTGACGACCTGCTCCTTGCGAGCCATGAGGTCGTGCATGGTGAAGTTCTTCTTGAGCGAGTAGGAAACGTTGGGGAACGACCGGAGCTTGAACCCGTGCAGGTAGTAAATCGCGTCTTTCAGGGTCTTGCTGGGGAGGGTGCCGGTGTTGACCGACGCGCCGCCGACGTACGGCTCCTTCTCGATGATGGCGACTTTCTTACGGAGCTTGGCCGCCTGAATCGCCGCCTTTTGGCCGGCGGGCCCGCTTCCCAGGACCAGTATGTCGTAGCGAGGCATGGAATCAACCTAACTGGAGCATATGGCTAATGGCCCCGAAGTCGGAGCATATGGCGTATAGCGTATGGCACGACCTAGAAACCGTCTGCTATAGGCCATTGGCCATATGCTCTTGGCTTTGCTATATGCCCTACGCTCTTCTCTCCCGCTATAAGCCATTAGCTCTTCTCCGCTAACGCTTTCGCCGCCTGAAACGCCGCTTCCATGTCCGGCATCTGGGCCAACTCCGGCGTGACCTGGAGATAACGGATGACGTTGTCCTTGTCTACGACCATGACGGCCCGGGCCAGAAAATGAGGGTCCTTGACCAGCAACCCGTAGGTCTGGCCGAAGGCCCCGCTGCGAAAATCGGACAAAAAGGTCACGTTCTTGATCTTGGCTTCCTTGGCGAAGCGGCCCTGGGCGAAGGGGGTGTCCACGCTCACCGTGATCAGCTCCACGCTTTGGTCCAGCCCGCGGTTCTTCTCACTCAGGTAATGGGTCTGCTGCTCGCAGACAGCGGTATCGATGGAGGGGACCACGCTGATGATCCGCACCTTCCCTTTCGTGTCCGCGATGTTGGTTAGGGAGAGGTCTCCCTTGGCCACTTGGACGTCACGCAGGGAATCTCCCACCTTGATCCCCGGCCCGGCCAGCGCCATCGGAGTGCCTTTGAACGTCACGCTGCCGCCATCGCCGCCGCTGGCGCTGCCCTTGGCCACAGGAAGGTCCTTGTACATGAATGTGGGTTCGGAGTTGCCGCCCATCAGGTTGCATCCGCTGATCAGGAACAGAGCGGTCAGGCCGGCTGCGACGGGGGCTGTATGTGCGACTGATCTCATGTTTTTTTCCTCCATACCAAGCTTGCGCGAGAGTAGTCAGTTTTCAGTCATCAGTTTTCAGTCATGAAACTGAGAACCGAAAACTGAGAACTGACAACTTCTCTTTATACTGGGATCGTTCAGTTCCCAAAGCACTGCCCGATTATAGGGTCTCACCGAGTGGTTATATAGGGACAGTTCTCTCTCACTGTCAAGGCTGAAGGGAGTTCAGGAGAAGCGGATTGACGAGGTCGGGCTTCTCCCACTGGGGCATATGGCCGGCGTTGGGGATGACCGTGAAGGTCGAGCCGGCGATAGTCCCGTGCAGCTCGCGGCCGACCGACAGGGGGAAGACCTTGTCTTCGGCTCCCCAGAGAATGAGGGTCGGCTGGCGGATCTCTCCCAACCGTTTGGCAAGACCCTCCTCCCAGAGGGGGAGATTTCTGGCCTGGGCCATGACGGGGGCAATGAAGCCGGAGCGTGTGCGGTTCCGGTAAGACCGTTCGATGACCATCGGAGTCAGGAGCGACGGATCATGGACGATCTCGCGGAGGACGGTCTCGGTCGGGCCACGGCCGGCGAGCCAGTTGCCGAGGCGCACCAGCCAAACCGGCGCCCAGGTGTCCAGGGCCCGCTGAATGAGGGGGCTGGTCAGCTTTTCCCGCACATGGTCCGGAAATCCGTCGATCAGGATCAAGCGGTCCACGCGCGCCGGATGGGTGAGGGCCATGCCGATGGCAAGCCCGGCCCCCATCGAGTTGCCGACCAGGGTCGCCCGTTCGATCCCCAGCTTGTCCAGGAACCCGGTGAAGAACTCGATGAGTTCCGTGGGAGTGTAGGCGATGTCGGGCTTGTCGGACAGGCCGGACCCCAGGAGGTCGGGGGTAATGACCCGATGTGCGGCGGAGAGGGACGCCTGCTGGTATTCCCATTGCCACATAGACCCGCCGAAGCCGTGGACCAGAATGACCGGCGGGCCGGTTCCTAGATCGAGATAAGCGATGCGATGGCCTTGCACGAGCACGGTCTTGATCGGGAGACGTTCCATCGAGTCGAACCAGGGGGGGATCTCGGACGTTCCGGCGCAGGCAGCCAGAACGAGCAGCATCACGATCGGGAAAAGGGACAGGTGGGGAAGAAGGAGGAGGCTGAATCGCATCGGCGGCCGGATCGCGGCGGTCACCGCGCCTGTTACTCCAATTGCACGAGGGTCTCGTCGGTCTTGACGTCCTCGCCTTCTTTCACGTAGAGGGCGGCTACCTTGCCCGTGATGGGGGCGGGGATTCGACTCTCCATTTTCATGGCCTCGATGACCAGGACCGGATCGCCGGCCTTCACCTGGTCGCCTTGGGAGACCAGGACCTTGACGACTCGGCCCGGCATCGGCGAGGCCGCGTCCCCCGGCTTCGTCGGTTTCGGGCGTTTGGGGGCGGTCTTTCCACCGACCTCCGGCGCTTCGGGAACCCCGGCGAGCACTTCCTGAATCGGCTCAAGGTGGACTTCTTCCAACTTGTCGTTCACCCGAATGTAGTAGGGCTTCCGGCCGTCGCTCTTCCGGCCGGAGCCGGAGACCTGGATGTGGTAGGACTCGCCGTGAATGGTGACGTTGAACTCGACCGGCGCGAGGTGCAGCTCATGGGCGACAGCCGGGCCCTTCTCCGGAGGCGGCTCGAGCTGTTCCGGCTTCAGCTCGCCGCGCTCGCGCTCGTCGAAAAACTGCCGGGCGATCGGCGGGAAGAGGGCGAAGGACAACTGGTCCTCGATCGACGCGGTCCTTCCGGCCAACTCCTTCTTGACTCCGTCGAGTTCCGGCTCCAGGCGGTCCGCCGGGCGGCCCCTGATCGGCTCCTCCTCGCCGATGGCCCGCGCCATCACCTCCGCACAGACCGGCCCGGGCGGTTTTCCGTACAGGCCCAGGAAGTAATTTTTGGTCTCGTTGGTGATGACCTTATAGCGCTCGCCGGTCAGGACGTTAAGCGTGGCCTGCGTCCCGACGATTTGGCTGCTGGGCGTCACCAGCGGCGGATAGCCCATGTCCCGCCGGACACGCGGGACTTCTTCCAGCACCTGCCGCATCTTGTCGAGCGCCTGCTGCTCCGCAAGCTGAGCCGCCAGGTTCGACAACATGCCGCCGGGAATCTGGGTCGTCAGGATTTCCGCATCCACTCCGTTGAAGTCACTTTCGAACTGATGATACTTCCTCCGGACGGCTCGGAAGTGGTCGGCGATCGGGGCGAACGCGGGCAGCTCCAGCCCTGTGTCGTAGGGCGTGTTGCGCAACGCCGCGACCAGCGTCTCGGTCGGCGGGTGGGACGTGCCGCCGGCCAGCGGGGAAATGGCCGTATCCAGCATGTCTAGCCCCCCCAGCACCGCCATCAAGGCCGACATGGAGGCCATGCCGGAGGTGTAGTGGCTGTGCAGGTGAATCGGGACCCGGACCGCTTGCTTCAACTGTTTGACGAGGGTGTAGGCGTCCAGCGGAGCCAGCAGGCCGGCCATGTCCTTGATGCAGAGGGTGTCCGTGCCCAGGTCTTCCAACCGTTTGGCCAGCTCGACGAAGCGTTTGAGGTTGTGGACCGGGCTGACCGTGTAGCAGAGAGACGCCTCGACGTGTTTGCCGCAGGCTTTGACCTGCTCTATCGCCCGTTCCATGTTGCGGAGGTCGTTGAGGGCATCGAAGATCCGGAAGACGTCGATGCCGTTGGCGGCGGCGCGCTCGATGAACTGATCCAACACATCGTCGGCATAGTGGCGGTACCCCACGATGTTCTGGCCGCGCAGAAGCATCTGCAGCCTGGTGCGGGGCATGGCGGCCTTGAGGGCCCGGAGCCGCTCCCAGGGGTCCTCTTTCAGAAAACGCAGGCAGGTGTCGAAGGTGGCCCCGCCCCAGACTTCGAGCGACCAGTAGCCGACGGCGTCCAGCTTGTGGGCGATCGGCAGCATGTCTTCCGTGCGCATGCGGGTTGCCAGGAGGGACTGGTGGCCGTCCCGGAGCGCGACGTCCGTGATGAGGAGCTTCTTTCCCGGCGCCGCCTCCACTTCGAAGGCGGGCGCAGTCTTCCTGGTCTTCGCCGCTCTGGTAGGCTTGGCAGTCTTGCGTTTCATGGGCATTTAGGTCTGCGAGCTATCAGCTTTCAGCATTCAGCTTCTTTAGGAGATCGGTCTTCAAGCTGACCGCTGAGGGCTGAACGCTCCCTATTCACAGCCCTTCGTACGCCGCGATCGCCGCGGAGATGGCGACGACCAGGTCCTCGGGCTCCACGTTGCTGTCGTACTCGAAGACTTCCGGATGCGTCTCCAGGTAGAAGGTGTCGAAGCGGCCGGCCCGGAAATCCGGCTCCTCCATGATCTTTTTGAGAAACGGAATCGTGGTCTTGACGCCGCGCAGGACGAATTCTTCCAGCGAGCGGTGCATGCGGCTGACCGTCTCATCCCAGGTGCGGCCCCGCACCGTGAGCTTGGCCAGGAGCGCGTCGTAATACGGCGGTACCGTATAGTCCTTGTAGACCGCCCCATCGATGCGGACCCCGATGCCGCCCGGCGAGAGGTAGGCGGTGATGGTGCCGGTCGAGGGCCGGAAGTTGTTCCGCGGATCTTCGGCGTTGATCCGGCACTGGATCGCGTGGCCTTGCAGGGTGACGTCCTCCTGCTTGAATTCCAGCGGCTGGCCGGCGGCGATGGAGATCTGGGACCGCACGATGTCCACCGCGGTGATCTGCTCGGTGACGGTGTGCTCGACCTGGATGCGCGGGTTCATCTCGATGAAATAATAGCGTCCCTCCTGATCGAGAAGAAATTCGACGGTGCCGGCGTTGTCGTAGTCCACAGCACGAGCAATGACCGTCGCGGCCTCGCCCATTTCGCGGCGCAGGCGTGGCGATAGGATCAGGGAGGGCGCGATCTCGATCAGCTTCTGGTGGCGGCGCTGGATCGAACAATCGCGCTCGCCCAGGTGGATCACGTTGCCGTGGCGGTCGGCGAGGATCTGAAACTCGACGTGGTGCGGCCGTTCCACGTATTTTTCAATGAAGAGCGCGCCGTCGCCGAACGCCGCCAGGGCCTCGCGGGCTGCGGTCTCCATGTCGGCGCGCAGCTCGTCGTCTGAGCGGACGACCCGGAGCCCCCGGCCGCCGCCGCCGGCGCTGGCCTTGATCATGGCGGGATAGCCGATCGACCGGCAGAACGCCAGGGCCTCGCCCGCACCTGAGACGGCTCCGTCCGTGCCGGGGACGATCGGGACCCCGACCTGCTTGGCCAACTGCCGCGCCTTGACTTTGCTGCCCATCAGACTGATGGCCTCCGCGGAGGGGCCGATAAAGGTCACGCCCGATGCCTGGCAAAGCTGCGCGAACTGCGCGTTCTCGGACAGGAACCCGTAGCCGGGATGGATCGCGTCGGCGCCGATGCGCAGGGCCAGGTCCACGATCTGCTGCATGTCCAGAAAGCCCTGGACCGGTCCCGGCCCGACCAGATAGGCCTCGTCCGCCTTCTTGACGTAGATGCCGGTGGAGTCGGCCTCGGAATAGATGGCGGCGGTGGCGATGTCGAGCTCGCGGCAGGCGCGGATGATCCGCATCGCGATCTCGCCTCGGTTTGCCACCAAAATTTTCTTAAACATCATAGGATTAGGTCCTGTTTGGACCGAACGTATCCCGCGCGACGAGAAAGTCGGGCTGAAAGTCCGCGTAAGGTAGCACACCGCGAAGAGAAGCGGCAAGGGGCAAGGGGTTTGGGGTAAGGGGTTGTGAAGAGTACAAAGTGGCGGGTGGGAGGCCTGGGTATCTTGCTCTAGCCTCTTGCCCCGCGCCTCTTGCCAGTCATCGTTACTTGGACTTGATCAGGAAGCCCTTGGAGCGGGCGTTGCCTCCGCCCGCGACAACGTCGATAAACGACATCCCGGCCCGGGCCTCTGGAACGATCGCCTCGATCGTCGTTTCGTTCACGAACGTGTACTTGACCGCCGCGCTGCCTGTGGCGCTGAACGCCACACCCTGGAAGCACTCCTTGGTTCCGAAGTTCTCCCCCTTGATGACGACCTTGTCGCCGGGCTTGGCTTCATCCGGTTCCACCTTGAAGATCTTGGGACGTTTGTTCCGATCGCAGACCGGGTCTTTCTCCACCTTGGAGGCGTCGAACCCTTTGATGGACTCGGTTCCGAACAGGCTGAAGCCGGTGCCTTCCTCCATCGTGCCCTCGGGAGGGGCGCCCTCAGCCGCCCAGATCGTGTGAACGGGGGCAGAGATGGCCAGCACAACCATCAGGGTCAAAAAGTGCCTGAACATAGAGGCCTCCTTCAATCAAGGGTCCTATAATGCCGACGAATGACGTCTAACCAGGACTTCTAAACCACCGCTATTTCTGATCAAGGGGGATATAGACTTCATCAAGAATTTTCTGTCCGTCCTTCGAGAGCGCAAAGGCCTGGAAAGCCTCCACGATCTGATCCGCCTCCTTCTTGGTGAGGAGAAGCACCGGGCGGCGGAGTTGATAACGCCCGTCTTTCACGGGCGGTTCTTCGGGTTCCACCTTGTCGATCGGCAGCAGGCGCACCGCGACTCCTGAGTTAACGGCCTCCAGCGCCGATCCGAGGGACACGTAGGTGACGGCGGACAGGGGGGGAAGGGTGCCGGCCACGGTTTTGATGGCCTTGTCATCCGGCCCAATGACCTTGGCGCCGTCCTGAATTTTCCCTTCGATCCCCAGATACCGCTCAAAAGCGTCGCGGATATTGCGGTTCGCCGGACGGTCGAGGATCAACACCCTGGTCTCCGGTCCGCCCAACTCCGACCAGAGCTTCACCTTGCCCGTAAAGATGTCGGCCACCTCTTGCTTGGTCACTTCTTTCGTCTGGTTCGAGAGGTTCACCATGACCGCGATGCCGTCCCAGGCGATGGGGGTTGCCTTCAAACCGGGGGCCTCTTTGCCTGTGACGGCGATCTGCGCTTGACCTGACTTGACGAGCTCAATCGGCTTGGAGGTTTCGTCCCAGAGCACATCCACATAGGCCCTGGGGTTGGCTTTTTCAAAGACCCTGGCCAGCTTCTCGATGACGACCAGCTCAGGGCCGTTCCCGGCAATGGCGAGCGAGCCCGAGACGTCGGCTCCCGCGGCCCGGGCGGGAGCCCAGAGGCTGAAGAGACAAAGCCCTACACTGAGAAGAATTCTACGCTGCATGAAGCCTCCTCCGCGGCGACGAACGGACACTGCCCGTTCGTCGATGAACGAACCATAGAATGATAGGTGGCTTCCGATCGGCTTCCCCGGTCTTGTCCGAGCACCGTGGCTGTGCGTAGCCGTCCGGGCTGCGCCGAAGAACCGCATGATGATTGGAAGCGGAAGTATGATCAATCAGGGAACAAACAAAGTCAAGGGAGGATTCCAGGAACCGGAGACGGGAAAGGAGTCACGGCAGCTCGAATCAGGTCCCGCCTTGGTTGCTCCCCTTCTTGGGCTCCGAGCTTGCAGGCGAACCGGCGCTTGGCCGATCAGGATTGACTCGCTTCCCCCAGACGGGAGGCAGTTTGGAAAACTTGTCCATGCGGTCGTTGAGCATGTCGTAGGCCTTCATTTCCTTGAAGCCCGGCTTGTGATCGCCGACGACTTTGGAGGCAAAGGAAGACAGCAGCCTCGTCGATTTTCTGGCCTGGCAATGGGGACAGACCGTGTCTTCCGCGCGGAAACTGACCGGCTGCACCTGCTCAAACTGCTCACCGCAGCCTTCACAGCGATATTCATAGAGTGGCATCGGACTTCTCCCATCCCTTGAAGACTGACGGTCTCTCGACGGGTTTATTATAGCCGAAATACCGGCCGGATTCGACCACCGGTGCTGCAGCTCGACTCTGTCCGACACTTGACCGCAGCGTGGATGCTCCAGTATGTTACCACGAACCGTAATGAAGAACTAGGAGAACCACCGGAGGCAAAGTAACTATCCGCCCACGGTAAAGGAAGAGTTGTCAGTTCTCAGTTTTCGGTTCTCAGTTTCATGACTGAAAACTGATGACTGAAAACTGACTACTCTCGAGCAAGCTTGGTATGGAGGGAGTGCATGCCGTTGTTGATTCGCAAGTACAAACTCACCACCGGGATGATGCAGGAAGAGCGGATCGATGACCCGGACCGGATCGAGCGGTATTTCCGTATTTTCGAGAAGGAGGACGTGAAGAAGCTCGAGGCCGGCCAGAAGGTGTTCATCGAGAAGGACGAGTGGCAGCTCCTCCCCTAAAATCGTGAGGGGGTGAGACGTAAGGAGTGAGGGGCTAAACAGCCGGCCTTCATTTCTTGACGCCTTACCCCTCACGCCTCACGCCTTACCGGTTTTCATGGTGTACTGGGTTCACATTGCGCGTTCGATTGACCGGGTGACGCTCCACCGCGAGCGGTGTGCGGAGGTGCCGTCCAACTTCATCCGGACGGACTTCTGGGAGGGAGGCTGGTTCGACTATCCGGACAAGGAACGGGCGTTGACCGCCATGGAACAGGCCGGCGTGACCTACCAGCAGAAATGCCCTCTGTGCAAACCATAAAAGAGCAGGCGAGTGGCGAGGGGCTATGGGTGGATGACCAGCTTCCTTCCTCTAGCCTCGCGCCTCTAGCCCCTTGCCTATTGTTATGCCCCAACTCGCCCTGTTCCTGAGTGCCTTGGTCTGGGGTGCCACGTTCCCGGCCACCAAGGCCGCGCTGGCTGACATCCCTCCCTTTTCTTTTCTTACGTTCCGATTCCTCCTGGGGACTCTTCTGGTATTCGGCCTGTTTTTCGCCTTCGGGCAGCGGCTCCGTATGGATCGCCGGCTGCTGTACATCAGCGGCGTTGCAACGGTCTTCCTGTTGCTCGGCTATGTCACGCAGACCGTCGGTTTGCAGTACACGTCCGCCTCGAACTCCGCCTTCATCACCGCGCTGTACGTGATCTTCACGCCGCTCTACTTGGGCCGGTTCGGGGGACGGATTTGGCTCTCGGCCGGGCTGGCTCTGGCCGGCCTCTGGCTGCTGGTGAACCCGTCGGTCTCCGTCAATGTCGGTGATCTCTTGACGCTGGCCTGCGCGGCGGCCTTTGCCGGCCATATCGCCTGTCTGGAAACCTACACGCGGGAAGGTGAGCCCTGGGCGTTTTTCCTGTGGCAGATGATCTTCACGACGGTCTTGATGATCCCGGCCATGGCCGTCGAAGGGCCACGGGCTGATCAACTCGCACCGACGCTTGTCGTATCGCTCGCGTTGTTCATCACGGGCGTGCTGGCGACGGGCGCGTTCGCCGTGCAGATCTGGGTGCAGCAGGTGCTGCCGGCTCAGCAGGTCGCGCTGATTTTTTCGCTGGAGCCGGCCTATGCCGCGTGGCTCGCCTGGTATTTTCTGGGCGAGCAGCTTGACGCGCAGGGATGGGTCGGCAGCGGTCTGATTTTCGCGGCGGTGGTGCTCGGCAGCCTGGCGCCGCAGGAGGCGCTGTCAGAAGACGAGGTGCGTCATTCGTCACTCGGTACTCATAAAAACGGGCTACCAAAGTCTGTTCCTACGAATAACGGATAACGAATCACGAATAACGTCGACAGATATGGCGCAGAAGTTCGGCAATAGTCGCTGGGTGCAAGAGGGCTTCCTCGACAACCGCACGGCCGGTTGCGTGGTGGGGCGAATCATCTTCGCGGTGCTGGGGCCGGTGGATGTGTATTTGAAAGGGGACTGCAAAGGCGAGATTGCCGGCAAAGCGATCAGATTCAAAAACCGCTCCTTCGTGGACGAAGACCTGGCCGGACAGGTCCTGGCGGATTTCGAAGTCCCGCAAGTCGGGGAGGTCAGCCTCATCTCCTTCGACCCCCATCCTTTGCTCGGCCCGCATCCCTACATCGAATGGTTTTCCACCAGGAAGAACCATTATCGCATCGAGCTGGCCCAGGGCGATGCCTGGGTGCTCGCGGACCAGGAGGCGGCCGAGCTGGATGCGGAGAGCGAGCGGATCAGACAGGCGCTCGGAGCACAGGCTCGCTCCACCCGCGACCGGACCGACTCGGACTGGGTCTAGAAGGAAAGTCCGCACGACTGCCCGGCTTTTTTCCGCCTCGTCGTTCAATTGACTCCACGTCGGGCACTCACTACAATGCGGAGCGCACGGGAAGGGGCGCGTCTATGACAACGCTGCTCGGCCAAGACCTTGCAGCTAAGGACGCGCCTGGGCTGCGGGAAAAGGGTCCGTCTTGTCGGACCCGGGGCGGGAGGGTGTAAAAGCGGGTGTAACGGGAAGGGGCGGGCACCCATTGCTCCGGGAATGCAATGGGTCCCCGGGCGCGCCTGGGGTGGGCGGGTGTAATGAACGATCGCTTTCTCAAAGCCTGTCGCCGCGAGCCGGTGGACTGCACGCCGGTCTGGTTCATGCGCCAGGCGGGCCGGTACATGCGGGAATACCAGGCGGTGCGGGCGAAGCACTCGATCCTGGAAGTCTGCAAGACGCCTGAGTTGGCGGCGCAGGTGACGCTCCAGCCGATCGAGCGGTTCCCGTTGGATGCGGCGATCATCTTTGCCGACATCCTGCTGCCCCTGGAGCCGATGGGGCTCAGGCTGGAGTTTGCGGAAGGGGAAGGGCCGGTCATCCATAACCCGGTGCGGGATCGCGCGGCCGTGGAGCGGTTGTCGGTTCCAGCGGGAGACGAGTTGCGGTTCGTGGAGGAGGCCATCCGGCAGGCTCGTCAGGCGCTGACCGGGAAGGTGCCGTTGATTGGATTCGCCGGTGCGCCCTTCACACTGGCCAGTTATGCGATCGAGGGCGGCGGCTCGCGCAATTATGTCCTGACCAAGCAGTTCATGTATCGGGAGCCGGAAGCCTGGCACAAGCTGATGGACAAGCTGGCGCGCGTCGTCACCGGCTACCTGCGTAGACAAATCCGTGCCGGTGCCCAGGCGGTGCAGTTGTTCGACAGTTGGGTCGGTTGCCTCTCGCCGGGCGACTATGCCGAGTATGTCCTGCCCCACGTCCAGCTCATCTTCGAGGGCTTGAAGCGCGAGCCGGTGCCCCTGATTCATTTCGGCACCGGCACGGCGGCGCTGCTCCCGCTCATGAAGGAAGCCGGCGGCACCGTGATCGGGGTGGACTGGCGCGTCCGCTTGGATGATGCCTGGAAGACAGTGGGCGACGATGTCGCAATCCAGGGAAATCTGGACCCGGTCGCGCTCTTCGCGCCGCTGCATGAGATCGAGCGGCGGGTCGAGGATATTCTGACGCGCGCCGCCGGGCGGCCCGGCCATATTTTCAACCTCGGGCACGGCATCCTGCCGACGACGCCGGTGGAAGGGGTGGCGGCGGCGGTGGATCTGGTGCATAAACTGAGCCAGAGATAAGGCGCGTCATCCGTCACTCGTCATTCGTGAGGGAAAAAGTTTTTCGATTAACGAATGACGGATAACGAATAACGAGGAACGAAGATGCCGGGACCGCAGAAACCGATTGCCGTGCTGTTGATGGCCATGGGAGGGCCGGACAAGCTGGAGAACGTGGAGCCCTACCTGTTGGACGTGCGCGGCGGCCGGCCGACTCCGCCGGAGCTGGTCGAGGAGATTCGGGAGCGGTACCGCGTCACCGGCGGCAAGTCGCCGGTGCTCGGCATCACCCGCGAGGTGGCCCGGCGGCTGGAGCAAAAGCTCAACGGGCCGGGCGGGGAAGGATTTCGTGTCTACGTCGGGCTTCGCCACTGGCACCCCTACATCAAAGAGGCCTATGCGGAGCTGCTGGACGACCAGCCGCACCGGTTGATCGGCCTCTGCATGGCCCCTCAGTACTCGACCATGAGCATCGGCGCCTACATCAAGAAAGTGGAGGAAGCGCGCGCCGAACTGGGCGGGGACTTTCCCGTCAGCTATGTCCAGAGCTGGCATCGCCATCCCCGCCTGGTACAAGCCCTGGCCGAGAACATCGGGATCGGCTTGCAGAAGTTCCCGGCCGACGCGCGTGCGAAGGTCCCGATCGTCTTTACCGCCCACAGCCTTCCCGAGCGGATTTTGGAGATCAAGGATCCCTATCCTGAGGAAGTCCGGGGAACGATGGAGGCGGTCTGCCGGCAGTTGGGACCGGTGACGGCCCGCTTTGCGTTCCAGAGCCAGGGGCGCTCCCACGAAAAATGGCTGGGGCCGGACGTGGAGTCCACGCTGGAGACCTTGCACCAAGAGGGTCACCGCCATGTGCTGATCGCGCCCATCGGGTTTCTCTCGGACCATGTCGAGATCCTCTACGACGTGGACGTGGAGTTCAAAAAACTGGCCGAGTCCAAGGGGATGCAGTTGGAGCGGATTCCGATGTTGAATGCAACCCCACCCCTGATCGAGACGCTGGCCTCGGTCCTGGAAGAACATTTGACCGCTCCGGTTCGGTAGCTCCATTCTTGTGACGGCAGTACCTCAACAGGAACCCAAGCGGGTTGCGATCGTGGGCGGCGGCATCGCCGGCTTGGCGACGGCGTTCTGGTTGCAGGAGAAAGCCGCGGAGGCGGGCGTACCCGTTGCCTGCACGGTGATCGAGGCGGGGCGCGACTGGGGCGGGAAAATTGCGACCCATCGGGCCGGGGAACTGCTGATCGAAGCCGGCCCCGACTCCTTCCTGTCCCAGAAACATTGGGCGCTCGATCTCTGCGCCAAGCTGGGCCTCTCCGATCAGCTCATCAACACCAACGAGCTCGGGCACAAGGCCTTCGTCTATTCACGGGGACGTCTGCGCGAGCTGCCTGAAGGACTGGTGGCGATCGTGCCCACCAGGCTGGGGCCGTTCCTCCGCAGTGGGCTCCTGTCCTGGCCGGGGGTGGCGCGGATGGCCTTGGATCTCGTCCTGCCCGGCCGGTTCAACGCCGCGGATGAATCCGTGGCGTCATTTTTCAGGCGACGCCTCGGGACCGAAGCCTTCGAACGGGTCGTGGAACCGCTGATGGCCGGGATTTACGCCGGCGATGCCGAGCAGATGAGCCTGCGGGCGACGTTTCCCCAATTCATCGAAGCCGAGCGGCGCCACGGGAGCCTGATCCGCGGGCTGCTGGCCGGGCGCAAGGGGGTTTCCGCTGCCCCCGTGCCGGGCCGGACCACGTTCGTAACATTGAAGGGTGGCCTGGGGGAGTTGGTCCGCACATTGGTAGCCAAGGTCGGCGCCGCCGGCGCCACGCTGCTTCCGGGACAGCCGGTGGTCGCGCTGCGGGCGCCCTCCGTCCGGTCCAAGGTCTGGACCTACGAGGTCGTGCTCAAGGACGCGTCGGTGGTGACCGCCGACGCGGTCGTGCTGGCGACGCCGGCTTACGTCACGGCTGAGTTTCTCCGTCCGATCAGCCTGGCCGTATCGAAGCTGCTGGAAGAGATTCCCTATGCGTCGACCGCCACGATCGCGTTGGCCTATGGAAGTCAGGATCTTGGCCCTCACGTGCGGGGCTTCGGATTCATCGTGCCTCGGGTGGAAGGGCGGGACTTGCTGGCCGCCACCTGGACCTCCTTGAAATGGCCGCACCGAGCGCCTCCTTCACAGACCCTGGTCCGCTGCTATGTCGGCGGGGCCGGGCGGGAGGATTTGCTCAAAGCGGACGACGGCACGATCGTGCGGCGGGTGCGCGAAGACCTGCGGCACATCGCCGGAATCACGGCCGAGCCGACCTATGTAGAGGTCAACCGCTGGGAGCGGGGCATGCCTCAATATGTGCTGGGACACCGCAACAGGCTGGATCGGATCCAGGCGGCGCTGAGCAATTTTCAAGGCCTGTATTTCACCGGAGCCGCGTACCGAGGGGTCGGCGTGCCGGACTGCATCAGGGACGGGATGGATACGGCTGACCTGATCGTTAAGTACTTGACTGGCCGCCGTATCTAGCTGAGGCAGGAGGACGGCTCTTGTCAACTGCCTGTGCCGGTCTTATAGTAATCACTCGATTGCCGGTCAGTTTCATGAGGGGGAGAGAATGGAAGGGCTGCTCTGGACTGTGGCCGTAATCGGTTTGGCAGCTGCGTTCTTGGCCTTCCGCCGCGGCTCCCGGCTTGCCGAAGAGATCAAAGGGTTGAAGCGCGCCCAGTACGAAAGCGACAGCCGGTTGAAGCGGCTGTCCGAAGAGATACGAGAGGCGGTGGAGCCGCTGCGTTTGCACCTGGCGAAGGTGGCGGGCGGCGGGAGCGTCCCGCAGGAAATGATCGTGAACGGCCGACGGTATCTGGACATTTCTCCCGATGAGGCGCAGCACCTGCTCGACCGCGAGACGGAGCGGAAGGACGGGGAAGTTCTGTTTGTGGATGTCCGGACGCCAAAAGAATATGCCGTGCGTCGAGTGGCCGGGGCCAGGCTGGTGCCGATCGAGGAGTTGGAGCAACGGTACCGGATGGAGATCCCGGACACGGCGGAGAAGGTGCTGGTGTACTGCGCGAGCGGCGATCGGAGCCGATTGGCCTGCGATTTTCTCAGCCGGCAGGGGTATACGAACCTCTATCACGTGCAAGGCGGCATGATGGGTTGGCGCGGCCCGACGGAAGGCGAGGGCGAGTTGAATTTGATTCAGATCCAACGGAAATAGCAATCAGCATTCAGCCTTTAGCCGTCAGCTTCTGATCTGAAAGCTGATTACTGAAAACTGTAAACTAAAAACTTCTCTATGGCTTCTCCCTTCACGATTCTAAACGTCAGCGGTCCCTATCGCGAGCCGCGCGAGCCGGTATTCTCGTACGACTACTCGGTCCAGCGGCCGACCTGGCCGACCCCGCATGCGGTGCGAGTGAAGGTGTCGATCCCGGATGAACTGGATTATCTCAAGAACAAGGTGCTGGGCGTCAGCGGAGGGAGTCCGGGTCAGCAACTCCGCCTGTCCCAGTTGTTGACGCGCCGGATCGCGGACCGCAAAATTCAAATCGCCAACGAGGAAGGGCAGTTCACGGAGCGGTTTGATGTCATCCTCGCCCCTTTCACCGGCCCGATGGCACATCTATTCACGCCCCTTGAAGCCTGGATGAACGAAGCGAAAGATACTCTCCGGCAGGAACTTCGCGACACCGTCGGGCTCTGACTTCAGCAGAAATCTCGTCCCATTGGCTTACCCCCAGAATCTGTGGACAAGCTTGTGCACAAATCAAGGCGCGCGGGGCAATTGCTGAGTCTGCGAAGAACCGCAGCAACCTGCTCAAGTTTTAGGCATTGTGTAAGTAGTTGGACTGGACACAATATGTGGTATGGCACGTAGTTTATCGCAAGGGCAAGACTCTGCCTGAGTATAGCTTGTGTACAAGCGGCTCTGGGCGAAGAGATGTTAGAAGAGGCGGCGGTAGGATGCGGAGTGGACGCCGGACTCGTCCGCAAACCCGATCGAGGCTTGATCGGGGTTCCCCGTGTCGTTCAAGTCGATTCGATAGTGGCCGCGCACTTGTTCCATCGCGGTCTCGAAGGGGACTGCTTGAGGATACAGGTCGCCGGGCGCATGAGCTCCTCGCGCCAACACGCGGACGACGTCAGCGCGGGCGAACTGCGGATCGGAAAAGATGTAGATATCGGCGATCGCATTCTCGCCGAGCGTATGACCGGGGGTGGTGGCGGGCAGCAGGGTGGAGAGCTGATTGGCCAGCCGGGCTTGCCGGAATCGCTTCAGGAGACCGGCAACTTGGCTCTCGGTTGCCTGGGGTGGCACAGAAATGGAAACCGCGTTGATTTCCAGGATCGTGTCCTTGATCTGAAACATCACCGGAGCCGCGTCCGGATCATCGGCCACGGTTCCCTGGACGCTCGGCGGCACGGCGGTCGGTTTGTGCTTGGGGTCCGGCATGAAGATCACGATCAGCAGCCAGAGGCCTCCAATCATCCCCAGCACGACGACGAGGGGATGGGCGCCGGCCCTCTTGCCCTCCTCATAAGGGCTCTCTTGTTCGTTCCGGCCCGGTTCCTGCTCAGTGTCCATCGGTTAATCTGATGATCTGGTGATTGGGTGATCTGGTGAATTGGGATTCGCCAAATCAGCAAGTCACAACATTTTTGCTTTGGCTTCGTTCCACAGGACATCCATTTCCTTGAGGGTCATGTCGCCGAGGGAGCGTCCGGCTCGCGCCGCCTGGGTTTCGATATAGTGGAAACGATCGGCAAAGCGATTGGCGGCTTGCCGGAGCGCCTCCTCCGGGTTGACCTTGATGACCCGGGCCACGTTGACGAGCGCAAAGAGAACGTCGCCGAGCTCCGCCTCCACCTGCTGCTGATCTCGTTTTCTGTCCCCTGATCCTCCTCCGAGGGCCTCGCGCAATTCCCGGATCTCCTCCTCGATTTTTCCGAGAATTTGCTCAATCCCCTCGCCGTTGTGGGGCCAGTCGAATCCGACGCGGGAGGCGCGGGCCTGGAGTTGGAACGCGCGCAGCAGGGCCGGAAGCGTCTTGGGAACCCCGCTCAAGAGGGAGTCCGGTTGGCCGGCCGCTTGACGTTCACTCCGCTTGATCTCTTCCCAGCGGGTGACGACCTCTTCAGCATCGGCCGGATTTTCCGAGGTCTGCGGTCCCCCAAAGACGTGCGGATGGCGGCGGATCAGCTTCTCAGCCAACCGCTCCATGATCTCGTCGATCGTGAACGTGCCGGCTTCGGCTCCGATCTGGGCGTGAAACAAGATCTGCAAGAGCAGGTCGCCTAACTCCTCCCTGAGCAGAACTGTTTCTCGCCGGTCGATCGTTTCGAGCACCTCGTACGTCTCCTCCAGCAAGTAGGGCTTGAGCGATTCGTGAGTCTGTTTCCGGTCCCACGGACAACCGTCCGGGGCCCGGAGCCGGGCCATCAATTGGACGAGTTGCTCAAACCGTTCAGACATCTCCGACCACTCTCCTTCGTATGACGAATGACGGATGACGCGCGTCGGTCACCCGCCGCTGGCTATTATACCTGTTTTGCCGCTCGCTTCAATTCCTGACCAGTTGCGTCTGGTTGCGCTAAATCGAGAAAATGTGATAATTTGTGCCACATTGATGCAACACGTTGCCATGCGCTGGAAGGTCGCCCATGAGCGCGGATGAGGGGGAAGGATTCGTCATCCGCGACCGCCGCGCCCGGTCTGAGGAGCGAGCGGAAGATGAGTCGTCGTCCGCAGCGCATGCATCGTCCGCGGCAACCGGGCGGCCCGAGGCGGCCTCATCCGGCGAGGCAAGCCGATCGCAGGAGCCGCCCCACCCGGTCACTTTTTCCTCCTTTACCTTCTCGCTTGGAACGTCCGCGCTGATGCTTATGGGAGAGCAGCTTGATCCCCGGCAGGCGAAGGTTCCGGTGAACCTGACGCAGGCCAAAGAAATCATCGACATCCTCTCGATGCTGGAAAGCAAGACCAAGGGGAATCTGACCTCCGAGGAACAGGCGGTGCTGGAAGACATGCTCTACGCGTTGCGGATGAAGTATGTGGCTCTGGCATCAGGCAAGCAGCCCGCCCAACAGTCTTGAAATCGGCTGCTCGCCGAGTGCCGCCCCTCTCCCCGCGATGCAGTCCAGCAAGCCGTTCTTCAGCGCTCCCAGCGCAACGTGGTGTGCCTGGCGAGACGGGAATCAGGCCTCGTGCTGACCGGATTTCGATGAGACAAAGCTGCTGGCAACGACAGGCTTCCAAGGCGCTTGCCGCCGGCGTGCTCGGCATGCTGGCCTGGCTTTTCTGTGGAAGCGACAGTCACGTAATCCAGGCAGCCGCGCCGGCTGCGGAACGTCCGGGTCCCGACGAAGGACGGCGCCACGTGGCGGACCTGTGGGCTGAGAGCGGCTGGCGACTGGTGGAAGCGGGCCAGTACCGGCGCGCAGCCCAGGCCTTTGCCGTCGCCCGGGAGCTGGACCCGGAAAAGGCGGCCTATTGGGTCGGGTTCGGCCTGAGCCAGCTTCGACGGTACAGGGATGATCTGGCGGTGCCGGCGTTGGAGCGGGCGATTGACATCGATCCTCATGTGACCCAGGCGCATGTCCTGCTGGGAGACATCTATGCGCAGCGCGGCGATGTGACGACGGCTGTCCGGCATTACGACACGGCGTTCCGGCAAGATCCCAACCATGTCGGAGTGCGGGAGCGGCTGCTGCTCGCCACACGTGACGAGGCCTACGAGGCCGCGTTCGATCGCCTGTTCAGCGCCCATTTCGTCGTCAAGTTTCAAGGAGCGACTGATCGCGCCGTCGCCGGCAGGGTCGTGGAACGGCTCGAGATCGTCTACGACGAGGTCGGGAGGCTGCTGGGGTATTTCCCCGATGAACCCATCACGGTGCTGCTTCATCCGAAGCGGCAATTCCAAGCGGCGACCCTCAGCCCCGGCTGGACCAACGCCTTGTTCGACGGCCGGATCCATCTGCCGCTCGAGCGCATCGAGCCGGCGCCGGACGGGCCGACGGGGGAGCGACACGAACACGGACAAAGACGTGCCGTAGACCGGATGCTCAAGCATGAGTATGCCCACGCTCTGATCCACCGGCTCAGCCGAGGGCATGCGCCTGCCTGGCTGAGCGAAGGCTTGGCCCTCTATTGTGAAGGGAAGGCAAGGCTTCGGAACAAGCTTGCGGGCAATCACCAGGCCGGTCAGACAGCCAGGGAGCCGCTGAGTGCGCTTCACGAAAGCTTGCTTGGGCTCCCGCCTCGGGCGGCTGCCCAGGCCTATGAGGACAGCTTCAGGGCGACCCAAGCCCTGATCCGGCGGCATGGCCTCCCGCGCGTGCGCCAACTGCTGGAGGCCCTGCCGGGCGAGCCGGATTTTTCCCGCGCCTTTGAAGCCCTGTTCCACGAGCGCTACCGGGACTTCGACGAAGCCTGGACCTCATCGCAGGCAGACTTGCAAGGAGGCACGCGAGGCTGATGCCTGATCCAGTAGAACCAGCTAAAGGTCAGGCTGCCGCCGCCCCGGCGAAGGGGTCGGAGGAGAGCGGTACGAGCCCTGTCCTGCCCGGCGGTCGGTCAAGGTCGTGGCCGCCGATGAAGGGGGCGCGGCCGGATCGCGAGGCGGTGGCGGAAGCCGAGCGCCGCGGGCTGCATTTGCGGCCGGTCTGGATCGTCTTGCTTCTGCTCCTGCCCTGTCTGGCCCTCACCGTCTTCTATTCTCAATATGCCTCCCAGTACTCGGTGTCGGGGGGGGCTGATGCTGATTCGTGGTTGCCGAGCCCCAGCTATGCCTTCGTACTTCTGTTGATCAACCTGGACTTGATCGGCCTCGTCGTCCTCACGCTGCTCCTCTCCCGAAACCTGATCAAGGCCTACTTCGAGCGCCGGCATCATCTGCTGGGGTCCGGCTTCCGGGCCAAGCTGGTGGCGGCCTTCATCGGCTTTGCCTTGATCCCCACCGTGTTGCTGGCCATCGTGGCCAGTGGGCTGGTCAACAAGGCGGTGGACGTCTGGGTCAACGATCAGATCGAGCGGGTGCTGCAGGATTCGCATGAAGTGGCCCGTATGCACCACGAGGGGCACATCACCCTGGCGGTCAACAGTGCGCGCGCGATCAGCCGCGAGATCTTTCGGGAGGACATGCTGATCGCCGAGCAGCGGGACCTGCTGGTTGCGACGATGGACCGGAAGCGGACGGAATACAACCTGGCCGGCGTCGAGGTCTATTCCTCCAAGATGGAAGCGCTGACCAAGGCCGTGGACCCGGAGGTGCCGGCGTCGGTGTTGGACCTGCCCGTCGGGCAATTGGTCTTGCAAGTGCTGAGCGGCAAGCAGGAGTTGACCTCGGTGCAGGAGGCTCAGAGCGGCCGCCTGATCCGGGCGGGCATTCCGATCGCCTCGAACGTCCGGCGCGGCGGGGTAGACGGCGTGGTCGTGGTGGATGCCTACGTGTCCGAACCGCTGCTGGCCAAGATGGAAGGGATCGCGAGACAGTACACCGAATACCGGCAGATCAAGGCGATGAAGAATCCGATCAAGGCCGGCGCGTACCTGTTTGTCGCGGTCATCACGGTCTTGATCATCTTCAGCGCCACCTGGTTCGGCTTTTACGTCGCGCGCGGCATCACGGTGCCGATCCAGCGACTGGCGGAGGCCACCGAGACGATCGCGCAGGGCGATCTCAACGTCCGGATCGCGGTCAAGGCCACGGATGAGATCGGAACGTTGGTGGACTCGTTCAACCGGATGACGCGAGACCTTCGGGGGAGCAAATCGAAACTGGAAGAGGCCAACGTCTCGCTTCAGCAATCCAATCTCGAATTGGACCGTCGGCGGGCCTACACGGAAGCGGTGGTGGACACGATCGCCTCCGGCGTCCTGTCGCTGGACCGGGAAGGCCGGATCACCACCTTCAACCCCTCGGCCGAGCGCATCCTGGGCGTGTGGGGCGATCAACTCCGGGGCCGCTCCGTCAGCGAGGCGTTCAAAGAGCTGGGCCTGGATCTGTTCCAGCACGCCTATGACCGGATGCTGGCCGATGGCCGAGACAGCCTCTCGGTGGAAGGGCCGGTGGAAGTCAAGGGCAAGTTCCTGACGATCGGCTTGAATTGCGCGCGCATGAAGGATGAAGCCGGGAAGGACCTGGGCTTCGTGCTGGTCTTTGAGGACTTGACTGAGTTGATCAAAGCCCAGAAGACGGCGGCCTGGCGGGAGGTGGCGCAGCGGATCGCGCACGAGATCAAGAATCCGCTCACTCCCATCCAGCTTTCGGCCCAGCGCCTGCGCAAGAAATTCTTTGAAAAGGCGACGGATTTCGAAGGCATCTTCGATGAGTCCACCCAGGTGATCGTCAACGAGGTCACCGGCTTGAAGCGGATGGTGGATGAGTTTTCGAAGTTCGCCCGGATGCCGGCCCCCCAGATGACCCGGGAGTCGCTGCATGAGGTCATCCGGGAGGCGGTGACGCTCTACAGCGGGGCGCACCGCGATGTGGAGTTCATCGTGAGCCTGGATGAGACGCTCCCGCCGGTGAACCTGGATCGCGAGCAGATCAACCGCGTCTTCGTCAATCTCTTCGATAACGCGGTCCAGGCCATGAGCCAGAAAGGCCGACTGTGGGTGACGACCAAGTACGAGCCTAAGCGGCACAAGGTCGTCGTCAGCGTGGCGGACGAGGGAACCGGGATCAATCCGGGGGATCAAGACAAGCTCTTCGTGCCGTATTTTTCGCGAAAGCGGACCGGAACCGGCCTGGGGCTCGCCATCGTGCAACGCATCATCACGGACCACGACGGCCAGATCCGGGCCGCCAACAACGAGCCCAAGGGGGCGGTGTTTACGTTCGAGCTACCGGTATAGAGAGCTGACAAGTTGGCAAGTGAACAAGCTGACAAGTAGCCGACCTTGTAACTTGTCAACTTGCACGCTTGTCAGCTACGTTTGAGGACGACGAGGTATTGATGGCTGAATCGATTCTGATCGTGGACGACGAGCCCGCAATCCTCAATTCCGTCAGCAAGATCCTCGAGGACGAGGGCTATCAGGTGGCGACGGCCAAGAGCGGCACCGACGCGCTGAAGCAGATCGCCGCCGATCAGCCCGACTTGGTTCTGCTGGATATCTGGATGCCGGAATTAGACGGGTTGGAAACTCTGAAGCGCGCCAAGGAGCAGTTCCCCACGCTGCAAATCATGATGATGTCGGGCCACGGCTCCATCGAGACCGCCGTCAAGGCGATCAAGCTGGGAGCCTATGATTTCATCGAGAAGCCGCTCTCCCTGGAAAACGTCACGTTGCGGGTCCGGCACGCGCTGGACCAGCGGCGGCTGGAAGAAGAGAACCTCAGCCTTCGCACCAAGGTCGAGCGCCGCTTCGAGTTGGTCGGCACCTCGCCGGCCATGCAGAAGCTGCGCCAGCTCATCGCCACGGCCGGCCCGACGAACGGCCGCGTGATGATCGCCGGAGAGAACGGGACCGGCAAGGAATTGGTGGCCCGCGCGATTCACATGCAGAGTGCCCGCCGCGACCGTCCCTTCGTCGCGGTGAACTGCGCGGCCATTCCGGAGACCTTGATCGAGAGCGAACTGTTGGGCCATGAGCGCGGGTCCTTCACCGGCGCCACGACCCAGAAGCGGGGCCAGTTCGAGCAGGCGGACGGAGGGACGCTCTTTCTGGATGAGATCGGAGACATGAGCCTCAACACGCAGGCGAAGGTCCTGCGGGTGCTGCAAGAGCAGCAGTTTACCCGGGTGGGGGGCAACAAGCAGATCAAGGTGGATGTGCGGGTGATCGCCGCCTCCAACAAAGATCTGCTCAAGGAAATCGAGAAGGGGACGTTCCGGGAAGACCTCTACTACCGGCTGAACGTGCTGCCGATCGAAGTGCCGCCGCTGCGCGAGCGGAAGGAAGACATCCCGGTCCTGGTGAAGCATTTCCTCCACAGCCAGGCGGAGGAACTGGGGCTCAAGATCAAGGACATCACACTGGAGGCGCAGGAGGTTCTGCAACAGTATGAGTGGCCGGGCAACATTCGCGAGCTGCGCAACCTGATCGAGCGGTTGATGATCATGGTGTCCGGCCAGGTGATCGAGGCTGAGGACGTGGATGCGTCGCTGCACTCCCGTCCTGCGGGACAGGGCGGCTCACCGGCCTCATCGGTTCTCGCCAGCAAGTCCTATGATTCCCTCCGCGACGCCCGCAACGCCTTTGAGCGGGACTACATCGCCCGCAAGCTCCGCGAGCACGGCTGGAACGTCTCGAAGACGGCCGAGGACCTCAAGGTCGAGCGGAGCCACCTGCACAGGAAGATTAAGCTCTTGAATGTCGAGCTGCGCCCGGAGAGTTAGCGATGGTTTGTAGCCGTATTCTTGCTATGCCCTAGTGGTTGCTTATCTTCTCGGTTAGTTCTGCTTCCACCCCGCCAGTAAGCACGAGATCGCTGTCTATGTCATGGCGGACCTTAACCCAAAAGGCTTTCTTGTCTTTTGGGATCAAGTAACTCACAGCAAACTGAGCGCCATACTCGCCGTATTGCGTGCTGAACTGGCACGGTTTGTCATCCCTGTATGTTCGTTCAGAACAGGTAAACTCCCTGAGGGAAGTCGGACAGGCTCCATTGGCTTTGCATTGCTCTTGCGCAAGACGGGCGAGCGATCGGCCGAATTCGTCTGCGGAATGCCTGGATTTCATCACGAATACCGGAGCGGCAATAATGATCAGGATGGTGAGGGTCGGACGAACAAATGCTTTAAAGGAAAGCGGTCGGTCTCCGGACCTCCCGATAGCAAATTTGATGATGTGCCACAATGAGATGGGAAATGCGATCAATGCCGCGAGCCAAAGAAAAATGGCCCCACTCATGTCAATAGGTGAGAAGAACAAGGGAACGAACAGAAATGGAGGGAAAAGGATGGTAAGCCACTCCACGAGTGGATACTGCTGAATCAGAGAGCTAAGCGGTGATAGAGCTCCAGTGGCAGCTGGGGCAGTGCTTGGCGAAGAGCCCATAGCCTCTGTCGCGGTGATTTGACGAGTAAGCGAGGAAGTGGCGATTACCGCACGAATGCTTGCCAGAAGACCAAGGATGCTCAGGCTGCCATCGGCGATGGCCTCCGTGATAACTTGATAAGTTTGACGCATCGTCACAAAGGTGATGCTCATGAGAAGAAATATCAGTAGCAGCATTGCTGCAAAGACAAGGCTTCGCGAAAGCCAAAGTCCAAATGTGAAGCTGATGAGTAGTAGTGGAAGAACTAGGCGAGTATTGACCCAGGCGGGAGCCACAATATAGTCCGTGACAGCTTGGATAACAGCGAGAACAACGATCAAGATGGCCGTCTCACGGATAATTTTCAGTGCATCGTCTGGGCTGGAAATTTTTGAAAGCAGGGCGGGCCATTGATTGGACTGTCCCATGCGTTTCCTCTCTGCTATGCTCTGTCGTGGGTGCAGTGGGAACGTTGCAGACCTGTAATAGCTAAAAATCCTGGCGAAGTCTATAGCTATGGCGCCAAATACATTGCAGGTGACCATCGAGAAGCTCGTCCAGGGCGGGCGCGGGCTGGCGCGCCATGAGTCGCAAGTCCTGTTCGTGCGGGGGGCGATCCCGGACGAGCAGGTCTCGGTTGTCATGGGAGCCCGGCACAAGGGGTTTCAGGAGGCGACGATCAGTAACGTGCTGGCCGCTTCGCCGGATCGGGTAGCACCGCCTTGCCCGGTTTATGAAATTTGCGGCGGTTGCCAGTTGCAACACATTCGCTATGAAGCCCAACTCGTTCAGAAGGCTGCGATTCTGCGAGAGACGCTGGCGCGCGTCGGGAAACTCACGGTAGGGGATATCCTTCCGGTGGTTCCCTCTCCTGATCCCTACGGCTACCGCAGCACGGTCCGTTTTGTGGTGTTTCGCTCCGGCAAGGGCTTTGCGCTCGGCTTTCACCGGGAAGGGACGAATGAGCCGGTTGCAGCGGCCGGCTGCCTGCTTGTGACGGAGGGCATCAGAAAGATTGCTGCTGCTGTCAGTGAGCGGTTAGCGGCGCAGCGGAAATTGCCTCTCCGGCTGGAGTCGGTCGAGATCAGACATTCGCGGTCGTTTGGCCACAGCCTGCTGGTCTTCCGGAGCGACAAGACTGATAAGGACCAGGCTGGCCAGTTGTTCGAGCTCTTCAAAGACCTGCCGGATGTGGTTGGGTTGGTCGTGACCTCGGAGAGCAATGGACGCGGGAGGCCGGCGCAACGGTGGGTGACAGGGCAGGATTGGATCGCGGATCGGCTGGGAGACTTGATCTTTCGGATCAGCGACCGGTCCTTCATGCAGGCCAACTGGCGGTTGAACGAGTTGCTCTCTCGGACGGTCGCCGACTGGGCCGGTGCCGCACCGGGCCTGCGCGCGCTTGAGCTGTATGCCGGTATCGGCACACTCGGTCTGACCCTGGCGCAAGCCGGTGCGCTGGTCACTTTAGTGGAGGCCAATCCCTATGCGCTGGCCGACGCCCGCCATGCGGCCAAGTCCAACCACGTCGGCCGGTGCCGGTTCCGGCCTCTCCGCGCCGAGGCGATGCTTGAAGCGGTTAAACCGGGTGAGTACGATCTGGTGCTGGTGGACCCTCCGCGAACCGGCTTGAGCGCGGAATGTTTGAAGGAACTCCTGCGGGTCGGCGTGGGACGTCTCCTGTATCTCTCCTGCGATTCGGCAACCCTCGCGCGAGACCTAGCCCGGCTTTGCGAGGCCGGATATCACATCGGGCGCATCCAGCCATTCGATATGTTTCCCCAGACGGCTCACCTGGAAACGCTGGTGAAACTGGAGCGGTAGAGGCGTCATTCGTCATGGGTCATCCGTCATTCGATGAGATGGGTCAGAAGCGGCCGGGATTGTACCCGCCTTCGCAGAAAGCCACGGGTGTAAGCCCGTGGATGAATGCGGAGCGGGTATCCGACGAAGCCTCGGCGAAGGCGGATACGCTTCGGCGGGTTCCGCCGAAGAATTTCAAGATGCCGCGGCTGTAAGGCCGTGAAGCTTCACAATCTTTACGAATGACGAGTGACGGATGACGGTTGACGAAAGCGCTTCGGCGCTCTAAGATGCCCCGCGCATGACCACGTATCGACAGGCTGGGGTGGATATCGAGGCCGGCAACGAATTTGTACGCCGGATCACGCCGCTGGTCCGATCCACCTTTCGACCGGAAGTCCTCACCGACCTGGGCGGCTTCGGTGGCCTGTTCCGCTTCCAGGCGTCACGCTATACGGACCCGGTGCTCGTGTCCGGCACCGATGGGGTCGGCACCAAGCTGAAGATCGCCTTCTTGATGGACCGGCATGATACGGTGGGCATCGATCTGGTGGCCATGTGCGTGAACGACGTGGCAGTCAGCGGGGCCGAACCGCTGTTCTTCCTGGACTATCTGGCCACCGGCAAGCTGGCCGTGCCGAAGGCGGAGGCCATCGTCAAAGGGATCGCCGAGGGATGCCGGCAGGCAGGTTGCGCCCTGATCGGCGGGGAGACTGCCGAGATGCCGTCGTTCTATCCGGCAGGCGAATATGACCTGGCCGGCTTTGCCGTGGGCGTGGTGGACCGGCCGAAGGTCATCGATGGAAAGGACATCAAGCCCGGCGATGTGCTCGTGGGCTTGGCCTCTACGGGGTTGCACAGCAACGGCTACTCCTTGGCTCGGCGCGTGCTGCTGGAGGACGGCGGGCTGACCGTGGAGAGCCGGGTGTCTGATCTGGACCGGCCGCTGGGCGAGACGCTGTTGACGCCGACCAGGATCTATGCCAAGCAGATTTTGACGCTGACGGCCGAGTTCCACATCAAAGGCATCGCCCACATCACGGGCGGTGGCTTGACCGAAAATATCCCGCGGATTTTACCCGCCGGCTGCCTAGCCAGGCTGCATCGCGGCTCCTGGCCGGTGCCGCCGATCTTTTCGCTCTTGAAGAAGATCGGCCGGATCGAGGGCGAAGAGATGCACCGGGTGTTCAACATGGGCATCGGGTTGGTCCTGGTGACGACCACAAGCCAGGCGGGCAGCCTGCTCGCGCGCGCGGCCGAGCTGGGGGACAAGGGATACAAGATCGGGGAGATCGTTGCGGCTGGAGCAGGCGATCGACGAGTGGAGTATGTCGGGACGGATGGGGCCTAGCCATGCCGCCGGGTGAAGGACAGGCTGGTCAACTACGCATCGGGGTGCTGGCGTCTGGACGCGGATCAAATTTACAAGCGATCATTGACGCGATCGAAGCGGGGACGCTCCGGGCGACGATCGCCCTGGTCCTGAGCAACAAGCAAGACGCCCAAGCTCTGGAACGGGCCAGACACCATGGTTGCTCAGATGTCTTCCTGGACCCCAAACCCTATGCCGGGCAACCGGACAGTCGCGAGGCCTACGATCGGGCCATCTTGGACGTGCTCAAGAAGCACGAGGTGGAGCTGGTCGTGCTGGCCGGCTACATGAAGATCGTCACGCCGGTGCTGATCAAGGCCTATGAGAACCGGATGATGAATATCCATCCTTCGCTGCTCCCGTCGTTTCCTGGGTTGGAGGCGCAGAAGAAGGCGCTGGACTGGGGCGTGAAGCTCGCCGGCTGTACCGTGCATTTCGTCACCGAAGGGGTGGATGAAGGTCCCATCATCATCCAGGCGGCGGTGCCGGTCTTAGAAGGGGACACGACAGAGGCGCTGTCCGCGCGCATCCTGGAACAGGAACACCGAATCTATCCGCAAGCGATCCAGCTTTATGCGGAAAGGCGTTTGCAGGTAGAAGGGCGGCGGGTGCGAGTCTTCGGCCTCTCGGCCTCGGGGCCGTCTCCGCGCACCTAATCCTCTATGATGCCGATGCCGGATCAACGGGATATTCTGGAAGAGCAGATCAGGATGAGGCGACTTCGTCTGCTGGTGGATCGGACCGCCTACCGGCTGCGCTGGACATCTTTGGACCGTCAGGAGGCGATCGAGTTGATCGAGGAGACACGCGAAGACGTGCTGGAGCTGTTTCCGGACAAGGGCGAGGTGTTCGAGCTGATCCTCCGGCCCCGGTTCATGCGGTTCCTCGACGAGCGGGCGCTGGCTGAGTGGGGCGTGGCGGATGCGATGAATTGACTTCCGGTAGAGTCTCCGCAATGAGTCATGTATAATGCAACCGTCTGCGAGG
>Ga0194128_10000343_pt1 | contig 84964 bp, 54 predicted proteins | sample TA2KigCa65mmetaG_FD_148650 | JGI IMG/M metagenome (GOLD analysis project Ga0194128, IMG submission 148650) | Freshwater microbial communities from Lake Tanganyika, Tanzania - TA2015037 Kigoma Deep Cast 65m | ecosystem: Environmental > Aquatic > Freshwater > Lake | place: Tanzania: Lake...
CGCCCCAAAAGACCGTGGTTGCGGCCGTCACCGCGTAGATCGCAATCTCGCGGCGGTCTTGGTCCCAAAGTTCTCGTAGAGCTTTCACGTTGACCAGTTTGAAGACCGCGACCACTAGCACGGCGGCGAGACTGGCGGTCGGGATCAACTTCAACAGTCCGGGCAAGAACGCGACGAAGACGAGCAGCCAGAGTCCGTGCAGGATGCTCGACAGTCGCGTCCGCGCGCCGGCCGAGACGTTCGCCGCACTGCGAATGATCACGCCGGTCAGCGGGATCGCTCCCAAGATGCCGCACGCCATGTTGCCCACGCCTTGCGCGATCAGTTCGCGGTCGTAGTTCGTGCGCGGACCTTGATGCAGACGATCCACGGCGGTCGCGCTCAGCAAGGTTTCCGTGCTGGCCAGGAAGGCCATGACCAACGCCATTTGCAGCGTCGGCCATTCGAGCAACCTCGGCAGCAGGCTCAGGTCGAGCAGTTGAATCGAGCCGAGCAGATTCTCCGGCAGCTCCACCTTCGCGACAGGCAAGTGCGTGACCACGGTCACGATCGTGGCGATTCCGACCGCCACCAGCGACGCGGGCGTGTTAGCGATCGCGCGCGGAGCCAGCGGCTTCCAGAGCATCAGCAGCAGAATCGTCAGGGCTCCGATCACCGCCGCGCGGTGCGAGCCGTCTCGATCGACGACCGCGTCCCAGATTGCCGCCGGCATCTCCAACAGATTCTTGAGCGCGGTCCCGCGAACCGGGTCGTCCAGCATGACGTGAAACTGCGTGGCGAAGATGATGACCGCGAAACCGGTCATCAGACCATGAATGATCGCGGGAGGCATCGCTCGGAAAATCTGACCGAGACGACAGCGCCCCGCCACAAATTGCAGCACGCCCGCCGCCAGCACGACGAGTCCCAGAAACTCCAAACCGTGTTGCTGCGTGATGAGCAGCACCAGCACGATCAAGCTGTTGGCCGGTCCGCTGACTTGCATCGGGCAGCCACCCAGCGACGCGACGACCAATCCGCCGATGATGCCGCTGAGCACTCCGGCAATCGGCGGTGCGCCCGATGCAATCGCAATTCCCATGCACAGCGGCAGTGCCACCAAAAATACGACAATCGACGCGGCCACGTCTCCACGGCAGGTCGCGGCGCAGTTCCATCGACTCGGCTTGCCATTCGCCGGATTGTTGATGATCGGTGGATTCATGATGTTCGTTCCTTCTCGGATTGTTGGTCGTCGCGATTGATTGAGTGACAAATGGATGTCGTCGTGTCGTCGGCGAGCGGTACGGAACTACTCGAACACGTTGTGGCCGCGCGGCGTGAACAGCTTTTCGCACAGCGCCGAGCGCGCGGTCAGCGGCGTGTCGGTGGGCTTGAGCACCAGCAGCGGGACTCGGCTGTCGCGAGCGAAGCGCGCCCACGGTCATTTAGGACTTTCGCGCCTTCTTCGCTTTGGCTGGAGGTGCCGCCGGTCTCAACGAAGAATGATGTTCGACGATGACCCAGTCGGTCTTAGCCCACTGGTACACGAAGGTGTATCGCGCTTCGACGGTCTCGCGGCCCCCCTCCTTATTGTCGATCTCAAATTTGTAGATGCCGGAGTTCACGGCGACTCCGCCCAACAAACGGGTGTGCGGTTCCACGACGGAGCCGACCGGATGTTTCGGCAAAAAGTCCTTCTCGAAGTAGCCACGAATCTTTGGATGCCCCTGTTTGACGTCCCCTTTCAAGGTCGAAAGCAGGATGGCATCTGGCGAGTACAATCGCGTGACGCTATCGGCATCTCCTGTCTTCAATGCCTTAAACCAACGGTCGAGTTGTTTTTCAACGTCTTTGACAATATCGGACATTTGGCCTCCCGAATGAGTTGAAGAGATCACAATGAATGAAGTCGGAAATTCCGTTCGCCTCAGCCACGCGATCCTCTAGGTCTTGCTCACCGCGACCATCGAAGTTGCGTAACCGACCGGCTCAAGGGCTTCCGCCGAATCGTGCCGCAGCAGCGACATTTCCCCTTCCAGTTCGGCTTCCGACTGGGCAAGTTCGCCGAACGGTTTGAGCCTGCTGATCTGCGTGAGGCGATGACATACCGAGGCTCGCCGGAATGTCCCTCAGACGCGATCAGAAGAATGCTGGAAATGCCGTGACAGAGCGCGGCTCAACAGCGCAGGGGGCAACACCAAGCCGGGTTGCCGGCAGCGGCCGTGCATTGCCGCTCGAAGGACGCGACCACGAGGGTTCGCGGAGAGACTCGGCACCCGAAGGGGCGAGCATGGAGCGGATCGGTTTCTCGAGATCGGTGACGCAAGCGACTCGTCAGTTGCACGGGGCAATCGACTTCTTCCGTCTCGCAACGGCCTTCCGATTCACTTTCTTGTGCCGCGCCCGACCAGCAGATAATCATCGGTTGGACCAGCGCCGCTTGAAACAACCACAGCGTGAGGCTCAGGAACGTGACCAGTGCCGGTCCCTGCCGCAATGAGAATCGCGATTGGAATTGATCCCACGCTCGCATGACGAAAATCTCAACAGCACCCACAAAAAAAGCTAAAAAGCCACACGTCGTTCACGCAACTCCTCAGCCATATTCTCGCGGGCCGCAACACCCCTCCCGCCGAACGTCAGTCTGATTCCTGCAACTTAAATCACGGCCAATGACGACCCGAGATTCATGTCGAGCAGCAAACTATCGCGAGTCCGAAAGCCTGTCTAGGGGAAACCCAGTGCGTTCATTTCGTTGGCGCGTTCGGCATCGGCAGAAACATCTGCCTGTCTTTCTCGCCGAGGTTTGTCCTGAGCGTGCAAGACCAAGTTGGCTCGCCGCAGCGCATCTTCAATCACGACCTGGCGAGGGTACTTCGCGCACGACACACCGATGCAAAGTCGTCACGATGCCGCCAAGTTCGAGCCATGTTGGCTCGACGTTTGAATAAACTCCTCGCATCGTGGGCATCGACATGACAAATCGACGTGATTGGCTGACTTCGTTGGGCGTGTTGGCGACAGGAGGCCTCGCGGTCGGCAGTTTCGGACCGCGGTTCAACGAGGCGTTCGGCGTTGACGACTCGAACAACCCAGCCGCAAACGTCGGCGACCGGACTTCGACGATCAAGATCACGAAGCTCACCGCCACGCCGATGCAACGGAAAGTGTTCCTTAAGCTGGAGACGAATCACGGCATCACCGGCTGGGGAGAGATCGATCAGCTTGAACCGTATGTCGCCACGGCACTCGCGAGGTCGCTGTTTGAATTGCTCGACGGCGAGAACCCGACGCGGATCGAGCATCTCTGGCAGAAGATTTATCGCTCACACCGCGACATGCGCGGCGGGCCGTTCATGACGCATACGCTGGCCGGAATCGACATGGCCTTGTGGGACATCACCGGCAAGCTGTGGGGCGTACCGGTTTATCGGCTGCTCGGCGGGCCGACGCGCGACAAGTTGCGGTTCTATCCAACACCGAACGCCACGAAAGTCGGCGCGGGGCCGCAGCCGTTCTCCGGGACTCCACAGCAGATCGAAGGTTTCGTGAAGTCGGTCGAGAACGCTCGCAAGCAAGTCGGACCGGACGGGATTGTGATGTTCGACGCACACTGCGCGATGCCGCCGCCATTCCTGATGCAGTTCGCGGCGGCGGTCAAACCGTATGACCTGCTCTATATCGAAGAGCCAGCCGTTCCCGGCAACATCGAAGTCTTCAAGCGCCTGAAGCAGCACATCCACATCCCGCTGGCGGTCGGCGAACAGGCTCGCACGATCTGGGACGTCATCACGTATTTGCATGAAGGCTGTGCTGACATCTTGCAGGTCGATTGCGCTCACACCGGCGGCATCACGCAGCTCCGCAAGATCGCGATTCTCGGCGAGGCGTATCACGTCCCGATCGCTCCGCACTGCGTGACGACCGATCTCGGAGCGACGGCCAGCCTGCATTGCAGCGCGGCGGTCCCGTTCTATTTGATCCACGAGTACTACCCCAGCATTTCGCCGCCGGGCCTCGTGACGAAGAACTGGTCGATCGACAAAGAGGGCTATGCCTCGCTGCCTCAAGGAGTCGGCCTGTGCTGCGAAATCGACGAAGCCAAGCTCGCCGAGATCGCCAAGACTCCGAGCAAACCCGAATGGCCCACGCGCGGCCGGAACCCGGACGGATCCATCGCGGACTATTGAGCCGAATCGTGTGGCCATCGCCAGGCTTGCGAAGGGCGCAGACAACTTGGTCCGGAATCTGAGGCCCACGTTCTTGGCACGCGTGGCTGCACAAGCATTACCCGGGGGAATTCCCGACAATCTGATCGTCGGCCGTAAGCTCAGTTCGCGCCGATCGTCGCCGCACGGCCCAGAGCCAGTGCAAACACAGCATCACCCTCTTCATAGTCGGCCGTCGCTTTGATGCTCGACGACTTCATGGGAACAAAGAGTACACTCATCAATTGACCGGCGACTGTCGCGCATCCGCTGAAAAAGTCGACTCTGATCGGGGAGCATGAAGTGGAAAATCGCGTCAATGAAAAGGCCGTGGTCGAAGAGTCGACCACGGCCATTGGTTTTCAGTCAGACACTTTTCAATCGACTAGAACTTGAGGATCGCGTCGATGCCGAAGACGTCGTTGTTCCAAGGCGCTACATCGTTGCCGGGGGCAAAATTGTGCCGCATTTCTGGCCGCACAATCACATTCGGCGTCGCTTGGTAGTTCACCCCATAAGTGAAGGTGTTGTACGAAGTGCCGTCCGCCTTGTACCACTCGTAACGAACTCCGGCCTTAGCCTTATCGGTCAACTGATAGAAGGCGTAGTTGATGAAGCCGGTTGAGTTATCGGCTTGTGCATCGGCCGCAAGAGTAGTGTTGCTGTTGGTGCTCAGAACATCGAATTGGTGCACCGTCATCAGTTTCTCGCCCCATTTCTGAGACAGAATGAAACTGTTGACCGAGCCGTCGCCACGCCGGCCAAAGTCTCCAATAGCGGCGGAGTAGACCAACGTCGTGTTCTCGCTGACCGCGTACGTCGCGCCCATGATCGCGTTACTGCCACCCCCAAATTGGTCGAAACCAGTGTCCCAACCGAGCGTCCAGCCGGCGATCACACTCAACTTGTCGCTGACCTTGTAAGTACCCAAGGCTCCGGTGTGTGTGAACGGCTCGCTGTTGTAGAAGGTGAGCTGCTTGCTGAAGAAGAAGTTGTCTGGAGTCGTGACAACTTCGTATCCCACCGGCGTATAGAAGTGACCGAGCTTGACGGACAGGTTGCCCATCGCCACTTCGCCGTACAACTGCGGCATCGCCCATTCGTAGATGCCGTGATTCCAGCCGTTCAAGAAGTCGAATTCTCCGGCATTGTTGCCAAACGCCTGGGTGTCGTTGCCGTCCACACCGTAGATGATGTCAGCGCGATAGCCGAAGCCGACGCCATTGCTGCCGTCTGCCACCTTGGCCGCATACAGGTACAGTTGATTGACGTGGAACTTGCCAGCTTCCCCAGCGTCCGTGAAGGCTCCATCCGCTTTATTCTGGTATCCCATCGCCAACCAGCCGGCGACGGTGACGCCCTTGTCCTTGAGGCAGTTGTTGCCGCATTCGTCATCGAAGATGGACATCAGCGCCCAAGGGTCTTTCTTCTCTTCCGCACAGCCGTCGTTATGAGAGAACAGGCCACCGAAGAGGCAACTGTCTTTCGCACAACCGTCGCTGAGACATCCGGGTTGCCCCACATTGCCACAGCCGGCAGCAGCGGTACCGCAGCCGGGACCAGCACTGCCGTTCGCCGCACATGGGGCCGAGCAGCTTCCCATCTGCTGGAGGTGCTGAGCCAATCGCTCGCCCGCTTTTTTGTAGACTTCGTCCGAGCAAGCCGGTTGGCAAGCTGGCTGCGGAGTGGCGCAGTTTGCGTCTGCCGCAAAGGTTAATGTGTCCGTCGAAACCCCAACGCTACCGAGCAGCAGCAGGGCTCCAGCGGATCGACGAATCATTTCCGAAATCCGGCCGTGTCGCATGGTCCTCTCCTGAATCATTCTGGATCGAGTATGTCCGTTCTTCGACGATTCACCGGACCAACCGGCAAACTTCGCCGTCATGATTTGAGTCGTGTCGTCGCGCCGTTCCCTCAAAGCGCGGAACTCCACTTGACTGCACGAACTCGGACAGCCCCACCAGTGAGCGCTGTGAGGCTAAGTTGTCCATTGCCTCTTATCGGAACGGCAAGAATGCGAGACTCACGCAGTCGCTCCTTCCTGTCAGAACCTTCGGAGTTCTCAGCATTCCCGCAACTCGCCAAGTTTACACAGATGGCAATCTCAGCGTGGTCGGCACGCCAGGCAAGACGTGCAGCAGAATGTGCGACTAGCACGCGCACCTCGGTCTGATTTGTCAGCGATTTCAGCGAAGTTTGCCGATCCGTCAGGTTCAACTTACACGGCGGTCGTGTCACTCGACATGGTTGTCCATGAGGTGCTTCGATTCAACGTCTCCGCACCGACGAAAGAACTCTCAGAAAACGTCACGACAACAGGTACCAGACGTTGCTGGTCGTATCGCTTGATCCAGCTAGGCAAGCAATTCCTTCACGACGCGCGCCCCTTCGACTCCGGTCAGCCGCGAATCCAAGCCCTGGAACTTCACGCTGAACCGCGAATGATCGATCCCTAACAAATACAGCAGCGTCGCGTGGACGTCATGCACCGAGACTCGATTCTCGACCGCGTGATAGCCGAACTCGTCGGTCGCCCCGTAATGGAAGCCGGGTTTGAAACCACCTCCCGCGAACCACATCGTGAATCCGGCGAGGTGATGATCGCGACCGTTGCCCTGAGCCATCGGGGTTCGACCGAACTCTGACCCGAACACGATGATCGTGTCTTTGAGCATGTCGCGCTGCTTGAGGTCGGTGATCAGCGCGGCGATCCCCTGATCGACTTCCTTCGCAGTTCCCGCCGAGTGATCCTTGACCGCTCCGTGATGATCCCAGTCGCGGTGATAAAGCTGGATGAATCGCGTCCCGCGCTCGGCCAGTCGGCGGGCCAGCAGACAATTCGAAGCGAATGAACCGTCCCCTCCCTTTGTGCCATACAGGTCGAAGATGTGCTGCGGTTCATTCTTGACGTCCATCAATTCCGGAACACTCGACTGCATCCGAAACGCCAGTTCGTATTGGCTGACTCGGGTTGCGATTTCAGGATCATCGAGACTTTCGTTCGCGATGCCATTGAGCGACTGCACGGCATCGACGACATCACGCTGTCGTTTCAGAGTCACCCCCTTTGGATTGCCGACGTATAGAACCGGATCACCGGTGCCGCGGAATTCGACCCCTTGAAACTGTCCCGGCAGAAAACCCGAATGCCACTGCCGCGCGGCGATCGGCTGCTTCTGTCCGAACTTTCCCGTCGAGACCATCACGACGAAGCCCGGCAAACTCTCGGCTTCGGCCCCTAGACCGTACAGCAACCACGAGCCCATTGCGGGCCGGCCGGGAGTCATCGTGCCGGTGTTCATAAACGTGTGAGCCGGGTCGTGATTGATTGCGTCTGTCGAGAGCGACCGCACGATGCACATGTCATCCGCGCACTTCTCGCCGAGGTGCGGCCAAATCTCGGCCAGCGACTGTCCCGACTGACCCCACTGTTTGAAGGGATGCTGCGGCGCGAAACAATTCAGCTTCTGACCCTGCAACTGAGCGATCTGCTGCCCCTTCGTGATCGACTCCGGCATCGGCTGCCCGTGTAACTCGGCCAGCTTCGGCTTGTTGTCGAAAGTGTCGATGTGTGTCATGCCTCCGGCCATGTACAGCCAGATGACTCGCTTCGCTTTCGGTGCGAAGTGCGGCGGATTCAGCACTCCCGCCCATTTCGGCACTTGTCGCCCTGACGGCTCCGCCGCCAGTCCGTCGCCCGTCAGCAGCGAACTTAACGCCATCGAACCGAGACTCACGCCTGTCGTTTTCAGAAACGCACGCCGGGCAACTGAAGTGGGAAGCATTTCGTCTCTCCTGAGAATCGCCTTTGGCCGATCACCGGAAATCGTTGGCCGAAAGGTGTGGTCGTTATTGCTGCAAAAAACATTCTGAACCAGCACGGTCGTGAATTCCACTCACCCCCACAGCGCCTCGGCGAACCGTTCAATCTGCCAGGCGGACTCCTCCAAGCCAACGGACACGCGGATCAAGTGGCGCGAGATGCCGCAGCTTTCGGCGAAGTCGAGTTCCTGGTAGTGGGCCAACAATGTGAACGGGCAGCAGAGCGTGAAGTTCGTGCCGAGGTTCGGGCCTTTGGGAATCTGCAAGGCGTCGAAGAAGCGTTCGGTCGTCGCCGCCGAATCGCGCAGCACGATCGAGAGCAGGCCGCCGAAGCCGCCGCCGGGACGCAGGAAGCGTTCGTAATTCGTGCGATCAACTTGCGATGGATAGAAGACATCGGCGACTTGCGACTGCTCGGCGAGGAACTCGCACAGCCGCGCGGCGTTGGCGTTGATCTTCGGAATTCGCTCGGTGACGTCGCGCGAGTTGCGTTCCAACACGATCGCGTCTTCGCCATAGAAGATGTCCTCGAATTCTTCCGCGAGCAACGTCTTCAGCCGCTCGTAGTACGGCCGCTCGCGGTTGAGCACCAGCGAGCCGGCCAGCACGTTGCCCGCACCGGAAAAGTATTTCGTGAGGCTTGTCGCAACGACATCGGCGACCGGCAGCGTGTCGAGATTCACGCAGGCGGCCAGCGTGTCGTCGATCAGCAACGGGAAGTCGTACCGCAACGAAAGCTCGCTGAGCCTTTCGACGTTGGGGCTCCCCAGCAACGGGTTCCCCGGCAACTCGACGAACAAACCGAGTAACGAATCCGCCGCCGCTAACCGCGCGACCTCATCGGCGTCTGACTCCGTCCCACGAGGGAAGAACGAGCAAGCCTGCTCAACAGGTCGCACACGGGATAGCCGCTGCTGGATCTTCAAGTTGTCGACGTAGGGAAACCCAAACTGAATGCTGCGAGATTCCGGCCGCAGGCGTTGAAACAGCCGATATGCCGTAAAGACCGCCGCCATGCCGGACGGAAACAGATAAACGTCGTCAGGCGCGCAACCTTGCAACCGAGCCACTCGCTCACGCAGTAACTTCTTCTCAGGAGTTCCGTCTGCCGAAGTCGCAGCACATCCTTCGAGCAACGCGACCGCCTGTCGTGATGGAATGATCTCTCCCGTGTGTTGCCAAAATGCTTTCGCCGTGTCGCGCGCGGCGATTGGCATCACAACCGCATGAACTCGTCTGTCAAATCCAACCCCGACACGCACTGGCGATCCCGTCTCGCGAGCTACGAACTCCGCACATCGTCGTGCAACACGCTCTGACGGAAACGCGATCGCACACTCTCCTGGCTGAGCCAGCCGGCGCTCGCACTCAGTGAACAGCCGCATGGTGTCGGGATGAAAAAAGAAGCGCGGATACCCGCACTGCATCGCGCCTGTGACCGCCGGATCGGCCTCTTCGTAGCCAACGTTGTCTCGCCAACGAGGTAAGCACACCGACACGGCGTGCTGTTCTTGGGGAATCGGCAGGCCGAGGTCTGTTCCTCGCCAGCGACTAACATTCAACGGAGACGTCATGGACGGAAACATTCCTCTCGCGAACTAATTCCTCGTGATGGTCTCGTGCAGATTCAGAATCGTCCGTGCGACGCTGGTCCAGGCGGCGAGTTCGGACTTGTCGAGGTCGGTCGGAGTGGGCTTAGCTCCCACCGTGAGCAGCTCGTTGGCGGCGTTCGCGTCTAATTTGTATTCGTCAAGATGCGTTTGCAGCAGGCGTTCGAGAACTTCGGCTTCAGCCGGCTTCATGTCGCGCGAGACGGCTCGGCGAAAGGCGAAGTTGAGTCGATCACGTGGAGCAGAACCGCCGTTTCGCAAGATCAATTCAGCGAAGGCTCGAGCGGCTTCGACGTAACTGGGATCGTTCAACAAGACCAGCGATTGCAGCGGCGTGTTCGAGCGTGCTCGGTCAGCAGTGCATTCTTCGCGGTTGGGTGCGTCGAAGGCCAGCAGGCTCGGATGCAGGTACTGCCGCTGCCAGTGGGTATAGAGGCCGCGGCGATAGAGGTTCTCGCCGGAATCATTTTGCCACTCGCGCGTTGGAAAGTTGAGGTACGCGAAGTAACCGGGAGGCTGGTACGGCTTGGCGCTCTTGCCGCCGAGCTTCGTCACGAGCAACCCGCTGATCGACAGCGCGTTGTCGCGGACCAGTTCAGCATCCAAGCGGAATCGCCCTTGCCGCGCGAGCCAACGGTTGTACGGGTCCGCTTCGCGCAGTTCGCGGCTGACGAACGAGGACTGCCGATACGTCTGGCTCATCACAATCGACTTGATGAGCTGCTTCACGTCCCAGCCGGACTCGATGAACGATGCCGCAAGGTGATCCAGCAGCAGCGGGTGACTCGGCCATTCCCCCTGAGCACCGAGGTCATCGAGCTTGCGCGATAAGCCCGCACCGAACAGCAGCTTCCAAACGCGGTTCACAAAGACGCGAGCCGTCAGCGGGTTGTCGTTCGAGACAATCCACTTCGCGAGATCGACGCGGTTGAGCCGCATCGGCGATTCCAGTGGCTGCGAGAGGATCGCCGGAAAACCGGGGGTCACTTCTTCGCCGCTGTCGTCCATCCAGTTGCCGCGTTTGAGAACTCGAACCATTCGCGGCTGCACCGATGCGGTGATGAGCGTACTGGGAATGCTCGCGTCCAAATCCCTGCGGGACTTTTCTTGATCCGCCAGTTGCTTGCGAAACGCATCGAGCGTCGGCGCGATCGAACGGAAGTGTGCTGCGAGTTCGTTTTTCTGCGAGTCGTTGCGTTGATCCGCCGCGATGGCCAGCAGCGCGGCAATATTCGGCGGCGGAGCTTGATCCGCTCGAATCGGTCGCGGCGACGTCGCGATGGAAAGTCGGAAGCGGCCGATCGTGTGCTGCGGATTGTCGAGGTTTTGCAACATCGAGATCACTAGCGTCGAGCCTTCGCCACCGGCGACATCCTTGGCCGTTTCAAACACCGCGATGTGCGGCTGACCGACTTTCTCCATGACGGCCCAGCCCCACGTTTTCCCCTTGGCATCGCCGTCGATGGCGGCGGCGATCGCCCACTTCTTGTACGGGTTCGCGTCGGCGAATCCGGTTTGTTCGTAGGTCGCGGTCGCGTTTTGTAACGGGACAGCCTCGTCGATCGTGTCGCCGATGACTTGCTTCACGGTGAACTCGCTGAGCACGAAGTTACCGTTCCCCGCTCGACCGGGGCCTTTCTTCGGCAACGAATCATCGGGCAACACTTCGAGGCGAAATGCCGTGATGTTTGCTGGTGGGTTCTTCACAACCAGCGAGTAGGTGTCGGTCGCTGGGTTCTTGCCGCTGGCGAGAATCGAACTGTCTTCCTTGGCAGTCAGCGTGACCCCTTCGGTCGACGTAATCGAATCAGGCTTGAGTAATGTCCACACGATTTGCGACTTCTCCCACGTGGCCTGCGCGGCAGCAAGTTCGGGAGTCGTCGTGTCGAGTATTTTTTTTGTTTCGACAATCTGCTGATCGATTTTCGCGAGAGCGGCCTCTTGCTCGGCGTTCGGAACTTTCACGAACGGACCCCAATTGCCATCGGCGTTCGCGCCGGAGTACAGGCCGCGCTCCTGAATGTCGGCGAAGAACGCCTCGAAGCGATAGAAGTCGCGCGTCGTCAGCGGATCGAACTTGTGGTCGTGGCATTCCGCGCAACCAAGCGTAATGCCGAGCCACGTCCCGCTGGCGTTGCGGACTCGTTCGGCGATGTACTTCGCGAGGTATTCCTTGTCCTGCACACCACCTTCGGCCGACATCATTCCGAGACGGTTGTAGCCCGACGCAATCTTCTGATCGCGCGTCCCGTTTGGCAGCAAGTCTCCCGCGAGCTGCTCGACGGTGAACTGATCGAATCGCTTATTGGCGTTGAACGAGTCAATGACGTACTGCCGAAACGGCGAGACGCTCATGTCCTGATCGCCGTGATAGCCAACCGTATCGGCATACCGCACGAGGTCCAGCCACCACATCGCTTGCCGCTCGCCATAGTGCGGCGACTTGAGCAGCCGATCGACCAGCTTCTCGTAGGCGTTCGACGACGAGTCGTTCACAAACGTGGCGACTTCGTCCGGGCTCGGTGGCAAGCCGATCAGATCGAAACTCAGCCGGCGGATCAGCGTGATGCGGTCGGCGGCAGGTGACGATACGAGTTTTTGGTTCGCAAGTGACTCGCGGATGAAACTGTCGATCTGGGTCGCCGATTGAAAAACGGAATCACGGCTTTTGGTCGGGCGTTTGATCGGCAGGAACGCCCAATGGCCCTCGAATTTCGCGTCTTGCTCAATCCATTTTTTGAGCAGCGCGATGTCGCGCGGCGTGAGCGACTTCCCACTTTCTGCCGGCGGCATCTTCTGTTCGGGGTCCGTCGAGGTAATGCGGCGGAAGAGTTCGCTGTCGGCCGGTTTGCCAGGCACGACGGCGCCCGGTTCGCCCGGTTTTCCGGACAACCCTTCAGCCGTGTCGAGCCGCAGGTCGGCCTTGCGCTTATTCTTGTCCGGACCGTGGCAAAAGAAGCAGTTGTCCGACAGGATCGGGCGAATGTCGCGATTGAATTCGACGACGTCCGGCAATCCAACGTCAGCGGCTTGAACCGCAGGGCAAATCGCCAAAGCCATCAACGCGACAAGCATCCACTTAGACGAAGCACACATCGGAGTTCTCCGAAATTCGTTGGTTGGGAACTATTGTCGATCCCTTTCGAGAATGGGCAAGGGCGCGCATCCTACACGCAGGAATAAGATCGCGAAGTGAAAACTTCCAATCCATCAGCGTCGGCCAGAATCGCTCGACGGATCGACAGATCCAACCCCGCGGCTTCTGGGTAATCGTAAGTTTTCGCTTTTTAAATGTCATCGACCCTCAGGATCGTACGCAGTTCGTGTGTCTCACCGAACAATTTCGCCAGTCGGGTCGAGATCGTAATGTCTTAGCCGTCGTGCGTCTCGATCAGCAAATCCCAAAGGTACATTCCCAATCGAATTGCTCGGTGATGATTTCACCGTTGCGAGCTTTCACACTTCGGGATGCACCCACGGCCCGCGATATGGTCGCCGCAGCAATTTGTTTGCATCGGGATCGTTGGCGATCAGGCCCTTCGCCGCGTCCCATGTCAGCGAGCGTCCGAGTTGCATCGACAGGTTGGCCAGGATGCAGCTCACCGTTGAGGTGTGTCCTTCTTCGATGTCTGCGATCGGCTTGCCGCGCGTGGCGATGCAGTCGAGCAGGTTCTGCATATGTCGTCGGATCGCGGGGGCGACATGCTTTTCGAGATCCTTCTCGGTCTTGTCTTCCGGGTATTGCTCCAGCTCCATCATCACATCTTTGTGGATCGCTTCGCCGCTGTTCGGGATGAAGTCGTAGCTGTTCACGCTGGCCTTGAGAGTCCCTTTCTCGCCGTAGAACGTCGCGCCCCACGGGTACTTCGGATCGGGAGACGATCCCCAAGTACGATGCTGCCAGACGACGTTGACGCTGTCGAACTCGAACGTCGCCGTCTGCGTGTCGCTGATGTTCGCCTTGCTGTCCTTCTGCACGAGAATGCCGCCGCTCGAACTGACCGTCTTCGGCCAGCCGAGCCCCGCCATCCAGCGGACCATATCGAGCATGTGGATGCACATGTCGCCGACGATCCCGTTGCCATATTCCATGAACGCTCGCCAGCGTCGCGGATGGACCAGCGGGTTGTACGGCCGCATGGGAGCCGGCCCGGTCCACATCTCGTAGTCGAGATAATCTGGCGGCGTCGCGTCCGGCGGGTTCTCGCGAGCACGCATGTGGTAGTAGCAGTAAATCTCGATCAGCCCGATTTTACCAAGCTTCCCTTCCTGAATGATCTCGCGAGCCTCCGCCAGATGCGGCGTGCTCCGCCGTTGTGTCCCGACTTGCACGACTCGGCCATGCTTCCGAGCCGCCGCGAGCATCGCCTGACTCTCGACAATGTCCACACTGGTCGGCTTCTGGACGTAGATGTCGGCTCCGGCCTTCACCGCTTCGATCATCGGCAGCGCGTGCCAATGATCTGGCGTCGCGATCTCAACAATGTCGAGATCTTTTTCCGCAAGCATCTTCCGATAGTCGCCGTACAATCGCGGAGTCTTCTTCGAAACCTGCCGCGAGGCCACGATCTCACCCGCCTCGGCCAGCATCTTCTTATCGACATCGCACAGCGACACGACTTCGACCGGCGCAATCTGAATCAGCCGCAGCAAGTCCGACTTGCCGTACCAACCGGTTCCAATGAGACCAACACGCTTCGGTTTCGGCTCGGCCGCAAACGCAGTCGGCAACACGGGAATGAAGGAACTCAGAGCAACACTGCCGACACCGGCTTTCAAAAACGAACGACGATTCATGATGCCCCTCGTTGGAGTGCGGTGTGTCAGCACCGCTTTCCATTTTGATTTCTGAACTTCGATTGCCAACGGAACCAAGTCGACAATCGAAAAACATCCAAAGCGGTGCTGACACACCGCACTCTAAATCCTACGGCACCAAACCTGGCAGCTTGGCCTTCGCATCTTTGCCCTGGTCTCGTAGTGACATCTTTATTTTCGCTGCTTGCTTCTGGCCGCCAATGCTGAGGTTGATGTCTTGGGTCATCCCCGCCAGTCCGAACGGAACATCCTTGTGTCGAAAAATGCGGTTTACTATGCGGACTTTCGTGGCCCCGAATTCAATCTCGTGCAGACCGCTGAAGACCGAGCACTCCAAGTCACCCTGCTGCCAGTTGACCTTCTCCTTGGCGTCTTCTGTCTTGAGGTTTTGCTTCGGCCCCGCCAAGAGCATCGCGAAAACGGGATCGCGGAGCGTGATCGACTCGACCGTTTGCGGTTCGTTCTCCCCTTGCTTGATCCAGATTTTGACGGCTTTGGCAATTGGATCTTTCCCTTCGCCGAACTCCTCTTCGGGGACCAGCACTCGCCAGATTGTCTTGGGAAATTGAGGCACGTCGCTGGTCTGTTCCATTTCCAGAAATCGGCACTGCTTTCCCCCATGAAACGCTTGCCCCAATGACCGCAGAGCCCAGTTGAGCACGAACTCTTGATCGTTCACCTTCAAATTGACATTCAATTCGCTCCAGGAACCGTCTTTGGGCAGCGTCTGAATCAATGCGGCCGACTTCGGTTCGTCAGCAGCGGTGACCTCGTTCAGCCAGCAGGAACTCAACACGCACAAACACAGGGCGGACTTCCGCAGTGAAGAGCGATCCATGAGCGACCTCGCGAAAGCGATTAAGAAGCGATGGCGACGGGAAGCAGCATAAACGAATTCGAGCAGCGAACGTCAATGATCGAAGCCGGATGGTCGCGATCCAGTCGCATGCTGGATTACAAAGCTCACTGTAGATCGGACGCCTACGTTCGATCGCCCGGACGTAGGAGTCCGCTCTACATCACTTACGAGGACTAATCATGCTGATGAACGTCTCGCGCCGCGACTTTCTTAAAGAAACTGTGCTCACGACCGCCGCCGGTTGGTCGTTGTCGATCAGCCAGGCGCTCAACGCTGCGGAGACGAACGCCGGTGGGCTGCACATCGCGCCGTTCAAATTCGATGTCACGCCGCCGCTCGGCCATTCGTGCTGTGGTGGCTGGATCAAGCCGATTGAAGTCGTGGATGACACACTCGAAGCGCTCGGTGTCGTGTTGCTCGGAGCTGGCAAGCCGATCGTGTTGTGTGCCGTCGATTGGACCGGGTTGCTCAACGAGGCTCACGTTCAGTGGCGCACCGCGTTGGCGGAAGCGGCGGGAACGACGCCTGATCGAGTCGCTGTACATTGCGTGCATCAGCACAACGCGCCGTTCGCGTGTCTCGAAGCGGAACGGCTCGTCGCGGCTGAGGGCGACTTGCCGCACATCGTCGATGTCGAGTTCTTCAAACGTTGTCTCGATGCGGGCCGAGCGGCTGTTACAAAAACGATCAAGCAGGCGACACCCGTGACACATATCGGTTGGGGACAAGGGAAGGTGATTGACGTTGCCTCAAACCGCCGAGTCCATCGGGACGAGTCGGGAAAAATCATCGCGATGCGCGGAAGTTCGTGTTCCGACCCGAAACTGATCGCGTTGCCGGAGGGGCTGATCGATCCGTTCTTGAAGACGGTCGCGTTTTTCGACGGAGAGAAAAAAATCGCGTCGCTGCATTATTACGCGACGCACCCGATGAGCTACTACGCCGACGGCCGCTGCACCAGCGACTTTGCCGGGTTGGCTCGCAAGCAGCGGCAGCAGGATGAGCCGAATTGCCTGCACATCTACTTCACCGGCTGTGCGGGGAACGTCTCGGCCGGCAAATACAACGACGGCTCGAAAGCCGTGCGACCGATCCTGACGAAGCGTGTGTACGACGGCATCGTCGCGTCGGAAGCGAAACTCGAACGCGCCGAATTGAAGTCCGAAAAGCTCGCCTGGAAGACCGCGGAGATTCTGCCGCCGCCGCTCAAATCACTGCACGCTGAGAAGATCGCTCAGCAAATCTCGACGAAGACCAACGCGGTCGTGAACCGCAATCGTCCGTCGTATCAACTCTCGTGGCTGCGGCGTGTCGAGAAGCGCACGCCGATCGTGCTCAGCTCGCTGCATCTCGGAGGCGTGAAGCTGCTGCATCTCCCCGCCGAGTCGTTCATCGAATACCAACTCCGCGCCCAGAGCTTTGCGAAAGAGAGCTTCGTCTGCACCTCGGCCTACGGCGACGGCGGCCCGTGGTACATCCCGGTGAAAGAGGAATATCCCAACGGCGGCTACGAAGTCAGCGTCGCCTTCTGCGAACCGGAGATCGACGACGTGCTGACCGAGGGTATGAAGCGGATATTACCGAGCTGATCTTGGCGTACGGTCAATCCTTCGTGACGGCTTCATCCAAGTTCAACAACGCTCGCGCGACGAGCGACCAAGCGGCTCGTTCACCGGCATCTGCTTCGCCTGGACCTGCGAGCGTGGCGGCGTCGAGTTCCTTCGTGGCGAGGCGTTCTCGCTGAGTCTTAAGGAAGCGGATCAACAGCGCGGTCTCGGCATCGGTGGGTGGTCGCGTGAGGCAGCGGCGGAAGAGTTCGGTGAGTCGCACGTCGTCGTTGTTCGGCAACGCCGCGAATTGCCGGCCGAGGGCTTGTGACGCTTCGAAGAAGACGGTGTCGTTGAGCAGCGTCAACGCTTGCAGCGGAGTATTCGAGACTTCGCGGCGGCAGACGCACGCCTCACCGCTGGGAGCGTCGAACGTCGTCAACATCGCAAATGGCGAGGTTCGCTTCGCAAACGTGTAGAGGCTGCGGCGATGCCGATCGAGCCCCTCGCTGACCTTCCAGGCGAGCTGCCCGTAAGTTCCTTCGGTCGTGATGTTCGCCGGCTGTGGCGGAAAGACGCTCGGCCCACCCAGCTTCCGTCCGAGCAATCCGCTGACGCTCAGCAACGAATCCCGCACGGCTTCGGCTTCGACTCGGAAGCGCGGACCGCGTGCGAGCAGTTCGTTTTGCGCGTCACGTTTCAACAACTCTGGCGTGACGCAACTCGATTGCTGATACGTCGCGCTTGTGACAATCAGGCGGTGCAGGCGTTTCAGCGACCAAGCGTCACTGAATTCCATCGCTTGCCAATCGAGCAATTCTGGATGCGACGGCAGCGCACCTTGAAAACCAAAATCTTCTTGCGTGCGGACGAGGCCACGCCCGAAAAACGCAGCCCAGTGGCGGTTGACGGTGACTCGTGCAGTCAGCGGGTTGTCCGGCGAGACCAGCCAATTCGCCAGGGCCAGCCGATTGGCGGACGAGTTCGCAGGCAACGGCGGCAAGGCCGAAAGGCTACCAGCCGCGACAAGCTCTTTCGATTGGAGGTACTCGCCACGATGATGTCGATGGGTCGGGCGCGGGTTGTTCGCGGGTCGCTCTTGCAGGACCAGCGCGGTCGGCAGCGCGATCCGCTGAGCACGCAGCGATTCGATCTCTTGCCGCGCGCTGGCGAGTTCCGGTGCGGTCGCGCAGAACTGCTTCACGATTAAGGCGTGTTTGGAGAGGTTGGTGCCACTCAGTTCCCGTTCGACGTCTGTGGGCAGGATCGGTGCCTGAACCGCGCGCGGGTCGCTGGTCACCGAAATTCGGAACTTGCCGAGACCGGGGGCGTAGTACCGTTCGAAGAGCATCTGCAGTTTGATGAGCCCCGTGTTCGTCAGCGGTTCAGCGAGCTGGAAGACGGCGGTGTGTGGTTTCCCTTGGCCGCCGTTGATGGACCAGCCGGTTTGTTTGTTGTCGTCGAGCGCGGCCATTGCGTTGCTGTTACCTGCGGCGAATGTCTGCGTCGCGCGAGCGAACCGGCGCGGTGTCTTGCCGACGATCAGGGCAATGTCGCTGAGGAAAAAGTCGCCGAATGGGCCTTCGTAGTAGACTCGGCCGGGGCCATGCTTCGGCAGACGATCATCCGGCAGGGCTTCGAGGCGGACGGCAACGATCTCTTTCAAGCTCGACTTCAGCGTCAGCTCGTACAAGTCGCTCTTCGACATGTCGCCGCTGACGAAGACAACGCCGTTCTCTTCAACGGTCAGCAGCGGCAAGTTGCTGGTGGTGGCGACGATCTGCGGTGTCTCCCAGCGGATCAGCGACTTCTGAGTCTCCGCCAGCCACGCTGCGAACTTTTCGTCGAAGTGCTTGCGACGCTGTTCCTCCAGCGAACCGTTCTCCGAGTTGCGTCGGCCGAGGCTAATCCGAAACTTGCCGAGCGTGTGCTGCGTGCCGTACTGTTGCTCGAGCTTGATCGTCCAGCGAGCCGTCTTGTCCGTGAAGCCGCCCGGCTGTGCGAGAACAAATGTCGCTGTCCGATTCACGTTCCAAACGCCGGGTCCGTGGATGGCCCAGCCACCGGTCTTCATGTTGCCGTCGATTGCCTGAGCCACGTCGAACTTCTCCTGCGAAAAGTCGGCCGAAGCACGCGTGAATTTCAGTGGCTGTGCTTCGCCCGGCACATCGCGAGCTACGATCGACGCGGTGATCTCGCTGAGGACAAAATTGCCGTGCGGTGTGCGGCCGGGGCCTTTGCTCGGCAGCTTGTCGTCAATCAACGCTTCGACCCGGATTGCGACGACATCGCGCAGATCGCTGTCGAGTTGAATCTCATAGGAATCCGTTTCGGGATTCGAGCCGCTCAGCAGGACGCTGGCATCCGCTTGAATCTCCGTTGTCGCCCTGTTCGTGCTTTTCACGGCAATCGGCTTGAGCGGTGTCCAAATGAACTCGTCCGGCAAAGGGAACCGGTTCGGCAGATCGGCTTCGAGTTCGGCGATCCGGCGGTCGATCTCGGCCTGCTTCGCGACCAGTTCGGGAACCGGGATGTCGAGCTCCGGTTCCTCGGCGTTGTTAAGCAGGCCGAAGAAGCGGTAGTAGTCGGTGTGCGTGATCGGGTCGTACTTGTGCGTGTGGCACTGAGCACAACCGATCGTCAGCCCCAGCCAAACCGAGCTGGTTGTCGCAACGCGATCGGTCATCGCGTGGAAACGGAACTCCAGCGGGTCGATGCCTCCTTCTTCGTTGAGCATCGTGTTGCGGTGAAAACCGGTCGCGATGCGTTGCTGGATCGTCGCGTTTGACCGCATGTCTCCAGCGATTTGGTCGATCGTAAATTGATCGAACGGCTGATCGGCATTGATCGCGTTGATGACCCAATCGCGGTACGGCCAGACATTGCGAGTCCGATCCTTCTCGTAGCCATTCGTGTCGGCGTACCGCGCAAGATCAAGCCAGCGCCGCGCCCAACGTTCGCCGTAGCTCGGCGACGCAAGCAGCCGATCGACGAGTTGTTCGTAGGCACTCGGCGACGGGTCGTTGACGAACTCATCGACCTCGGCCGGAGTCGGCGGGATGCCGATCAAGTCCAGAAACACGCGCCGCGCGAGTGTGTGCCGATCGGCCTGCGGCGACGGCTTCAACCCTTCCGCTTCGAGCCGCGCGAGGACGAACTGGTCGATGCCGTTGCGCGGCCAACTCGCATCCCGGATTTTCGAAAACGCCGGCCGCTTCGGAGCGACAAATGCCCAATGCGGACGATACTCCGCGCCACTGGCAACCCAGCGTTTGAGGATGTCGCGCTGCTCGGCAGTGAGTTCAAACTTCGTCGCCGCGGGTGGCATCTTTTCTTCAGCGCCGTCGGCGAGATGGATACGGCGGATCAATTCACTGGCGTCTGGCTTGCCGGGGACGATCGCCTGTTTGCCACTGTCGACAGCTTTGATCGCAGCCTCGCGAACGTCGAGCCGCAGTCCGCTCTGTCGTTGCCCCTCGTCGGGGCCGTGACACTTGAAACAGTACCGCGACAAGATCGGCCGCACTTCACGCTCAAACGACGGAACGTCGGCGGCGCGAACTTGCGAAGCGACGAGGCAGAAGCTGGCAACAATCCATCCGGCGATTCGACTTCGATCGGAGTGCATGAGGTTGATCCTCTGAAACGGGCTGCGGTGGCCTCACCGTATGTTGCTCGCGGTTTATGAGCAACTCCGTCGCGGGTCTGTTTGGGTAACGGAGATCTTCTGGCCATTGCATTTTTGAAATGCAGAGTGCTCGGAAACTCTTGGCGAACTCTAGGCGTTTCCTCTCGGCAGCCTCCGCATTTCAAAAATCAATCGCCTAACGATCCATGTTTGCGAGTCCTGATCGCGAGCGGCTACGCTACCTGGGTCACTTGAGAACTCGTTGCAATGAACTTGGAATTGAAAACTATGCGATTTGAAACGAAGTGCGTTCATGTCGGCGTCGATAAAGACCCGTCCTACAACAGTTGCATCACGCCGATTTATCCAACCTCCACATTTCGGTGGGACGATCTGCAAACCAACAAGGGGTTCGAATACACGCGGTCTGGAAATCCGACTCGGCTGGCGTTGGAACAGAGCATTGCGGCGCTTGAAGGCGGCATCGACTGTAAGGCGACCAGCACAGGGATGTCGGCGATCACCTGCGCGATGTATCTGTTCAAGTCTGGCGACCATATCATCGCCGGGCACGACATTTACGGCGGGACGTTTCGGTTGTTCTCCAAAATTCTGCCGGACTACGAACTGAAATTCTCGTTCGTGAACATGAGCGATCCGGCCAATGTGCGAGGCGCTCTGACGCCGCAGACGAAGGGAATCTGGATCGAGACACCGAGTAATCCGTTGCTCAATTTGGTGGACATGTCGGCCATCACAGCAATCGCGAAAGAGGCCGGAGCGATCACGATCGCTGACAACACATTTCTGTCACCGTACCTGCAACGACCGTTTGAGTTCGGCGTGGATGTCGTGATCCACTCGACGACGAAGTATCTCAACGGGCATTCGGATGTCGTCGGCGGAGCCGTCGTGACTCGGCAGCAGTCGCACGCCGAGCGGATTGCGTTCATTCACAATGCCTTGGGCTTGGCGTGTTCGCCATTTGATGCGTGGCTGGTGCTGCGAGGGATTAAGACCTTGGGGCCAAGGATGGAGGCGCATCAGCGCGGAGCGATGGCGGTTGCAAAAATGCTAGCGGAGCACCCGAGGGTCGAGCGCGTTTACTACCCCGGTTTGCCAAGTCACCCACATCACGAATTGGCGAAGCGGCAACAGCGCGGCTTTGGGGCGATGCTCAGCTTCGACATTAACGGAGGACGTGCTCAGGCGGAGAAAATGATGATGCAGACGAAGTTGTTTCAAATGGCGGAATCGTTAGGTGGAGTCGAATCGCTGATCGCATATCCGGTGACGATGAGCCACGCATCGATGACGCCGGAAGCTCGACAAGCCGCAGGCATCTCGGAGAAAACGATTCGTCTGTCGGTGGGCATTGAAAGTCCGGACGATTTGGTCGAAGACTTGCGGCAGGCGCTGGCTATTGCGTGAACTTCCGCACCGTTCGCCGAACACACCTACTTGTGGCTGCGGACTCAGCCCCGATAGAATCCGCGCCCGACATCACTAATCAACACATCCGGAGGATGCACCGTGCACGTGGAAATCACCTGCCGTCACGGACACGTTAAAGATGACGTGCGGGCCTACATGGCCGAGAAAGTCGAAAAACTGCTGACCTACTTTGAACGCATCACTGCCATCAACGTGACGATCAGCTTCGAAAACAGCCACGCCAAAGTTGAAATCCTCGTCGATGCCGAGCACAAGCACGACTTCGTGGCTCATGACACCGACGATCAGGTACAGGTCGCGTTCGATCGAGCACTGCACAAGGTCGAGCAGCAAATTCACAAATACAAAGAAAAGGTCCAAAATCACCACCGGCACGAATTGCCCAAGAGCCTGGCCGGGGAACAGTGATTCCAGGGAATTTTCGATTTTCGATGGGACGGTCCGCTGCAGCGGACACTTCCATCGAAAATCAAGAATCAAAATCGAGAGGGGTGTCTTTCATGAAGTTGATGGACTTTGTCGTGTCCAATGCGATCGTCCCGGATCTCCAGGTGACGAACAAAGAGGGCGCAATTCGCGGATTAGTCAATGCGCTGAAAGTTGCCGGAGTCGTTGCGGCTGACAGCGAAGAAGGGATCGTTGCAGCGATTCTCAAGCGTGAGGAATTGGGTTCGACGGGCATCGGCAACGGAGTCGCTGTCCCGCACACCAAGCATGCGTCCGTCGGAAAACTAGTGGCGGCCATCGCACTGGTGAAGGACGGCGTGGACTTTCAAAGCCTCGACGGGGGACGAGTTCACATCATGTTCCTGCTGGTCTCGCCTCCGGATCGCCCCGGTGATCATCTCCGCGGACTCGAGAACATTTCACGTCACTTGCGCAATCAAAACTTCTGCAACTTTTTGAAGCAGGTGAAGTCCAAGGACGAAGTGATCTCGCTGCTGAATGAGGCAGACAACAATCAACTCAGCTGAGCGGCAACGGAGTCAATTCACGCTACGACACAAGCGTCTTGGGAACTTTCGATGGGCGGAGAATCTGTCTCGCGCACCGTAACTGTCAGGCTGGAGCACGGCCTGCACCTGGTGCCGTGCTCGCGGCTGGTGAAGCTGGCGAACGGCCTTGGTTGTAACGTGCGCATTCGCAAAGGCTCAAAGCTCGCTGATGCAAAGAACATTTTCGATCTGATGGGGATGGCTGATTTCGGAGATCAGCTCGAAGTCATCGTTTCCGGAGAAGGTGCCGACGAGGCGCTGGTCAAGATCGTGCAGTTGTTCGAATCGAACTTTGCGGAGTGACCATCGCGGTGGGATTTTCAGATCAGTGGCGGACATTTGCACGAATCCATCGCGCGATCAGTTGCACAGTCAGGCCGTCGGCTTTGTGATGGAGCCGTATCGAGGCCTGTTTCGCCAGTCGGTCCAGCCTGACAAGGTGGATAAAGACCAGAGGTTTTTGTGAGCAACATGTTGGTCAAACGCGGGATTGCAGTGTCGCCGGGAGTGGCGATCGGGCCCGCGGTGTTGTTTGGCGTCGAAAACTTCAAAGTCCAACGGCATTACACCAGCAAGTCAGAGATCAACGCCGAGATTGATCGGTTTCACGCGGCACTCAACGCCGTTTGTGCGGACATCGAAGAGAATCAACGAGTCGCGGCCGAACGGTTGGGTGGAGAACTTGGTGCGATCTTTGGAGCGCACCTGCTGATGGCTCGATCGCCTGAACTGCTGGGTGAGATCGAACGACTGATCCGCGAAGAGACGAACACGCCGGAACGCGCCTGCGACATCGTGCTCAACCGGTACGCGAGACTCTTTTCTGATTTGGGCAGCCGCTACCACGCCGAGCGGTCGCATGACATCGTCGACTTGAAGAATCGATTGCTCCGACAGTTACTCGGAAAACAGCGGCAGGAGTTATCAAATCTCACCGAATCGGTGGTGGTCGTCGCGCACAACCTGACCCCCAGTGAGACCGCGAATCTCAAAAAGGAATTCGTGCTCGGTTTTGCCACCGAGGTCGGCGGGCCGACCAGTCACACGGCGATCCTGGCTGGTGCTCTGGAATTGCCGGCCGTTGTTGGCGTTGGAGACTTCCTCTCAGAGGTCAACAGCGGCGACATCATCATCATTGATGGCGATCGGGGCGAGGTGATCATCAACCCCGTCGAATCGGTCATCGCTGAGCGACGTGAGGCTCAGAAGAAGAGCAACGCGAATTATGCCGCGTTGGAAACCGAACGAACGGCCGAGCCGATCACGGCCGATGGCGTACGCATTCAAATGCTGGGCAACATCGAGTTTCCGACCGAAACCGCGCACTGCCTCGAGCGCGGGGCGGACGGCATCGGCCTGTACCGCACCGAGTTCCTGTATCTCGGCCGCGATGTCGAACCGTCCGAGGAAGACCATTACGAAGCGTACTGTCGAGTCATCGACGACCTCGGTGGCCGCGAGTGCATCATCCGCACGCTGGATCTCGGAGCGGACAAGATTCCGACCTCCAACGGAATCCTCGCGGAAGTCCCGAATCCGGCCCTCGGCTTACGAAGTATCCGCATCAGTTTGCAGTACCTCGAAGGCTTCAAAACGCAACTTCGGGCGATCCTGCGAGCGGCCGCGAACGCTCCGCCAGGCAGCGTGAAGATCATGTTTCCCATGATTTCGTCGCTGTACGAGTTCCGGCAAGCGAAGATGGTCGCTCGCGACGTCATGGATGACCTCGAAGAGGCAGGCGTCCCGTTTCAACGAGAGATGCCGTTGGGAATGATGGTCGAAGTCCCTTCGGCGGCGATCCTGGCGGAGCATTTTGCGACCGAGGTCGATTTCTTCTCCATTGGCACGAACGACTTAATCCAGTACACCCTTGCCGTTGACCGTGGCGATCCGGCGGTCTCCAGCCAGTACCGCACTGGTGACCCTGCGATCTTGCGCATGATCCGCATGGTCGTGGATGCCGCCGAAATGTCCGACCGCAAAGTCCCCGTGACGGTTTGCGGTCAAATGAGTTCCGATCCGAAGTTTCTCCCGCTGCTAATTGGCTTGGGGATCCGACGGGTCAGCGTCACACCACATTCGATCCCTGAACTGAAGGCCGTGATTCGGCGGCTGACCATCCCGCAAGCCAAAGACATCGCGACTCACGCCGAGTGGCTCGGCCTGTCGCGCGGAGTCGACAACTATCTGCAAGGCGAACTGACTAAAATCTGTCCGCAACTTGGTCACTGAATTTTCCGTAGGTTGGGCGCTCTTGCCCGACCCGAACAACATCAAACACTGTTTTTCAAAAGGGGGACGGGCAAGAGTGTCCGTCCTACTGGATTCACTAGGGTGCGTGCTCGTTCTGAAGGCGTCTGTTTTTCGCCGAGACTGGCCGAAGCTGCAAAGCTCGCGGCCATGAAGGCTCCGGGAGTCGAAACTTCCTGCTCCGCGTTGCGACGCGGCGGAAGTGGGCTGACCCGAGAGCTGCTTTCGTGTCTCGACAAACCGCCGTGCTCAACATTGCCGACCCTGCTCGCTGGCCCGCCCCGTTCGAGTAACCGACGAACGCCGCAGCCAAATCGCCAAACACCGCTCGCCGCAATCCCCGTCTCGCGCGTCACCCGCGCCAACGATCGGCGACGATTTAGCGAACAAACCGACGGACACGCTCGTCCGTCGCTGGCATCCGAGCAGGTCGCCACACTCCGCACAGCAACAGCTCCGACGACCGCAGCGAGCCGCACCCGCAGAACTCAAAGGGTGCTCCATGAAGAAGGAAATGCTCGTCAACGTCCTGCAGCCGGAAGAGAGCCGCATCGCCATCGTTGAGGACGGCGTGCTCGAAGAGCTCTACGTCGAACGCAACAGCGTCGAGAGCTTCGCCGGCAACATCTACAAAGGCCGCGTGGTCAACATCGAGCCGAGTATTCAGGCCGCCTTCGTCGATTTCGGCGTCGGCCGCAACGGCTTCTTGCACGTCAGCGACGTCGAATACCAGTACTACAAACACCTCGCCCCCGAACGGGAGGAAGAAGGAAACGGCCGCGGCCGCCGCCCGTTCAACGAGCGCAGTGTCCGCAACAAACCGCCGATTCAGAACATCTTCAAACGCGGCAGCGAAGTACTCGTGCAGGTCATCAAGGAAGGGATCGGCACGAAGGGGCCAACTCTCTCGACGTACATCAGCATCCCCGGCCGCTATTTGGTGCTGATGCCCGGACTCGCGCGAGTTGGCGTCAGCCGCAAGATCGAAGACGACGACAGCCGTCGTCGCATGCGAAAGATCCTTAATCAACTGCAACCACCCGCTGGTCTCGGTTTCATCATCCGCACCGCCGGACTTGAGCGCGACGCGGCCGACCTACAACGGGATCTCGATTACCTCGTCCGTTTGTGGAAGGTGCTGGTCCGCCGAGTTCAAAAATATCACTCGCCGATCAGCATCTACGAAGACAGTGATCTAATGATCCGCACGATGCGCGACATCTATCGCGACGACGTCGAATCCGTCTGGATCGACGAACCAAAAACCTTCGAACGTGCTCGCGAGTTTATGACGGTCATCTCCCCCGATCACGCCGACCGCGTGAAGCTGTACACCGGCAAGGATTCAATCTTCCACCACTACCATATTGAAGACGACATCGCTCGCATCCACGAACGGCACGTCCCGCTCAAAGGAGGCGGATCGATCGTCATCGACCAAACGGAGGCTCTCGTCGCCATCGACGTCAACAGCGGCAACTTCCGCTTCGACGACAACGCCGAGGAGACCGCCTATCAGATGAACCTCCGCGCGGCTGAAGAAATCTGCCGGCAGCTTCGCCTGCGCGATCTCGGCGGAGTGATCGTCAACGACTTCATCGACATGCGCGACGAACGTCACCGCCGTGGCGTCGAACGTCACTTCCGCGACCTGCTCCGCCGCGATCGAGCCCGCACGAAAGCACTCCGCATCAGCCCTTTCGGCCTGATCGAGATGACTCGGCAACGCATCCGACCGTCGCTCCGCCGCAGCGTCTTCGAGAACTGCCCGACCTGCGCCGGCGTCGGCCTCGTGAAAACCGCCGAAAGCGTCGCGATCGAGGTTATGCGTCTGCTGATGACCGTCGCCCATCGCGAAGGGGTGCGAAAAATCGGGGTCGACGTCCACGAGCGAGTCGCCAACTACCTCAACAACCGTCGCCGCCGCGAAATTAATCAGCTTGAGGACAACGGCCGTCTAACCATCAATATCACGGCTCGTACGGACGTCAGCCCCAACCACCTCGAATGCCAGACCCAGGACGACTCCGGGAACGTCACTCGGATTCCAGTGGGGATTGACTCGAAATCACGCTAACACCCGGCTATAGTTTCTGACCCTTTACCGTCCCGAGCCAGAGTTTTGAGGAATTTTCGAGCCATGTTCGCGTACATCGAAAACGGCAGCCATCAGTATCGAGTTTCCAACGGCGACACTCTGTTGATTGACTTCGTCGACACCGCAAAAGCCGGCGATTCGATCACCTTCGACAAGATTCTGCTCGCTAACGGCGGTGGAGCCAGCGTGATTGGTGCCCCGTCGATTTCTGGAGCCAGCGTCACCGCCGAAGTCGTCGAACCGCTGGTCAAAGGGCCGAAGCTCGAAATCCAAAAGATGCGCCGCCGCAAGAATTATCGCCGGCACACTGGCCATCGACAGGGATACACCCAAGTGAAGATCACCGGAATCACCGTTCCTGGCCTGCAAATCGTCGAGACCGCTCCAGCCGCCGGTGCTTAATTGAACCTGGAAATCGCGAGAAAACCCGGTTTTTGGCCGGGTTTTCTCATGCGCGGTCGGGTGCGAGTTCGCAATTGCTGCAGATCAAAACTCAGCCACCGGCTCGACCCATGATGAACCGCTTTTAATGATTCTTTCATTTTTTCCGAACTCGCTAAGCCTGCAATTCACCGACAGGTTACGGCCACTCGGAATCGAATTTTGGATGTTCCGAAAGAATTCATCACCTTGACAATTCGGCCTGCCGATTTATAGTTCCGACCCGATTCTTACATACTAGATGCGGGGTTTGATCCATCTCGGCCCCACAATTAGTTGTGGTTCGATTCTCGTCGGGTGACTGGTTCTTGGTCGCCTGAAAATCACTGTATTTTCAACATTTTCCCGGCAAGAGGTCGCTTTCGAGCGGGTCATGAGGCCCCGGCTCCCTTTTGTTTTTTTCTCTTGGCTGAAGGAGTGCATGATGCACGACGCCAATACGCTTTTGGATGCTGATTACCTTTCCGCTTCGACCACTCGTTCGCACAACGGGAACGGCCACGGGGGCAACGGACAAATGACTCGCGAAACCGCCGTTCGTAGCGTTCCCTCGTCCGGGCCGCACTTCACCCCGCAGACGACTCCCATGAAGATCGCTCCGCACTTCTGCCCCGCGAACGTCGACCCGTTCTCGACGACCGAATGGGATTACCGCACCGCCGCGATCAAAGACGAAAACGGCAAGGTGCTCTTCGAGCAAACCAATTGCGAAGTCCCGAAGGACTGGTCTCCGCTCGCCACTAACGTTGTCGTCAGCAAGTATTTTTATGGCGAGCCGGGAACTCCCGAGCGTGAGACGAGCGTGCGACAAGTGATCCATCGGGTATCTCGTACGATCGCCGACTGGGGCATTAAAGATGGATATTTCGCGACGCCAGCCGACGGCGAGACGTTCTACCGCGAACTGACCTGGCTCTGCCTGCATCAGCACGGTTGCTTCAACTCGCCGGTGTGGTTCAACGTCGGATTGTATCACCAGTACGGCGTCAAAGGTTCGCAAGGCAACTACCGCTGGGACGTTGAGACGCAGTCCATTCGCCGGCCCGACACGCCGTATGAATTCCCGCAAGGCTCGGCCTGCTTCATTCAGTCGGTCGACGACAACATGGAAGATATCATGCGTCTCGCTCGCAGCGAGGCGATGTTGTTCAAGTTTGGCTCGGGGACCGGCACCGATCTCTCCACGATCCGTTCGTCGAAAGAAAAACTCTCCGGCGGCGGAGTCCCGTCCGGGCCGTTGTCGTTCATGCGGGTCTACGACCAGATCGCAGCCGTCGTGAAATCCGGCGGAAAGACTCGCCGAGCGGCCAAGATGCAGAGTCTCAAAGACTGGCATCCAGACATCCTCGAGTTCATCCAGTGCAAGACGAAGGAAGAGAAGAAGGCTCGCTTGTTGATTGATTCGGGCGAGTACGAATCGAACTTCAACGGTGAAGCATACAGCTCGATCATGTTCCAGAATGCGAATTTGTCGGTGCGTGTCAGCGACGAATTCATGCAAGCAGCCATCGAGGGCAAGAAGTGGAAGACGCACTGGGTCACCGATCCCAACAAGTCCGGCCCGGAATACGATGCGATGATGATGATGCGTGAGATGGCTTCCGGAACGCATTACTGCGGCGATCCCGGCGTGCAGTACGACACGACGATCAATCGCTGGCATACCTGCTCGAACACCGGCCGCATCAACGCCAGTAATCCGTGTTCGGAGTACATGTTTCTGGACGATACGGCGTGCAATCTCGCCAGCATCAACTTGCGCAAATTCTCTCGCGAGGGGAACAAGTTCGACATCGACGGTTTCCGTCGGGCATGCGCGATTTTCATCACGGCTCAGGAGATTCTCGTTGATCACGCGAGCTATCCGACTCCGGCCATTGCCGAGAACAGCCATCTGTTCCGCCCGTTGGGACTCGGCTATGCAAACCTTGGCAGCTTGCTGATGTCGTGGGGCATTCCGTACGACAGCGATGCCGGCCGTGGCGTGTGTGGAGCCTTGACGGCGTTGCTTAACGGGCAGGCGTATCTCACGTCGAGTCGTATCGCCAGCAGCATCGGACCGTTCGCCGGGTACGCCGAGAATGAACAACCGATGCTTCGCGTCATGTCGATGCACCGCGAGGCTGCCTACCGCATCGACCCGTGTTGCCCGGACTATCTGCGGCAGGCGGCTCAGCAAGTTTGGGACGAGTGCCTCGAATCGGGCCGCAAGTACGGCTATCGAAACGCTCAGGCGACGGTGCTCGCGCCGACCGGCACGATCGCCTTCATGATGGACTGCGACACGACCGGCATCGAGCCGGACATCGCGCTCATCAAGTACAAGCAGCTCGCAGGCGGCGGCATGTTGAAGATCATTAACCGCACTGTGCCGACGGCCCTCAAGGCGCTCGGTTACGATCAGCCGCAGATCGAAGGGATCCTCGACTACCTCGAAAAGAACGACACGATCGAGGGTGCTCCTGGCCTGATGAATGAGGACTTGCCGGTGTTCGACTGTGCTTTCAAAGCCGCCAAGGGAACTCGTTCGATCCATTGGCGCGGGCACGTCAAGATGATGGCGGCCGCTCAGCCGTTCCTGAGTGGTGCCATCTCGAAGACGGTCAACATGCCATCTGATTCGACGGTCGAGGACATCGAGAACGCCTACATCGACGGCTGGAAGCTGGGCCTCAAGGCGTTGGCGATTTACCGCGACGGCTCGAAGCAATCACAGCCGCTGAACACCTCCAAAGAGGGTGACAAGAAGAAAGCGGACGACGCCGTCGAGGCGATTCCCGGTCGTCCGGTTCGTCGCCGGTTGCCGGCCACTCGGCAGTCGATCACTCACAAGTTCAGCGTCGGCAATCACGACGGCTACATTACCGTCGGCCTGTTCGAGGACAACACTCCCGGCGAGCTGTTCATCACGATGGCCAAAGAGGGGAGCACGATCGGCGGCCTGATGGACGTCATTGGCACGCTGACTTCGATGGGCCTGCAGTACGGAGTGCCGGTGCAAGTCTTCGTCGAGAAATTCTCGCACAGCCGCTTCGAGCCCAGCGGTTGGACGAAGAACTCGGACATTCCGCACGCCAAGTCGGTGGTCGATTACATCTACCGTTGGCTCGGCATGGAATTCGTCGAAGGCTACCGCGAAGCCAATAGCCCGCGTTTCAACGGCAACAACGGACATGGCAACGGACACGCTCCGGCAGCGACGACCGCATCTGTCACCAAAGAGCTGACTTCGTTGATCGAGACGCACGTCAACGGAGCCGGCTCGACTTCCGCGACCGCCCAACTCGGCAACGCGAGTTCGGCCCAGGACGTGTTGCCGGAATCAGGCGACAGCCCGGCCGTTCGCAACAAGCAGTTCGCTCGCTTCCAAAGCGACGCCCCTGCCTGTGACAGTTGCGGAGCCATCACTGTCCGCAACGGCAACTGCTACCTCTGCCACAACTGCGGAGCCAGCATGGGCTGTTCTTAGTCCTGTGGAGTGCGCGATGTCAGTCCCGCTTTGGATCTCTACTAGCCGGGAATCCAAAATGGTGCTGGCACCTGTGTACTCCAAAATTCCAAAACGCACGGGATGCTGCTGACGGAGCGGCTGGTCTCGGCATCGAGCACCCCAGTCCAAGTTGGAGGGACCGGGGTGCTTTTTCGTTGATCTGGCATAACGAACGGCAGGGGCTCGATTGGTTCCCATTCCGTGCGGCGAATTGCATACTGATCGCCCGACGTTGACCGATAGCTTGGCCGCGTGGCGGCAGGCATCGAGACAAAACGAGAATCCCCCAGCAGGAGTTGAATCATGCGAGCGATTCGTTTGGTGCCCTGTGTTGTCACTGGTCTGTTGCTTTCGATGAGTGCCGCTTTCGCAGCGGAATGGGGCTTGAAGGAAGGAACACCGGAAATCAAATCCGCCGGGGCGCTGGCCTTCGGCCCGGACGGGATTCTGTTTGTCGGCGACGCAAAGGGAGCGACCGTGTTCGCGATCGGCACTGGCGACACAAAGGGCGATCCGAGCAAAGTGCAGCTCAACGTCTCGGGCCTGAATGTGAAAGTCGCTGAGACGCTCGGCGCGAATGCCGACAAGATCACGATCAATGATCTCGCCGTGAATCCGCTGACAGGCAATGTCTTTTTGTCGGTGTCCAAAGCGGGCAGCCCGGCAGTCGTGAAGGTCGCCACCGATGGCAAGCTCAGCCAGGTTGGGTTGGCGAAGGTCGCGTTCCAGAAAGTGGAACTGCCGAATGCTCCGGAAGACAAAGAAGTCGCGACGAAACGAGGTCCGGCGAATCTGCGCAACCAATCAATTACTGACCTCGCTTATGCCGAAGGGAAGGTTTACGTCTCGGGCGTCGCGGGGGGATCGCCCTCCAACGTGCGCGAGATTCCGTTCCCGTTCACCGATGCGAACGCCGGCACGAGCGTCGAAATCTATCACGGCGCTCACGGCCGTTTGGAAGACAACGCGGTTGTACGCACGTTCCTGCCGATCAACATCGATGGCGAAGCGAGCTTGCTGGCTGGTTTCACTTGCACGCCACTCGTGAAGTTTCCGGTGAACACGCTCAAGCCGGGTGAGAAGACTCGCGGCACGACGGTTGCCGAACTCGGAAACCGCAATCAGCCGCTCGACTTGATCGTCTACAAAAAGGACGGCAAAGACTTTCTGTTGATGTCCAACAGCGCTCGCGGCGTGATGAAGATCAGCACCGACGGCATCACCAAGAATCCCGGCATCACTGCGCCGGTCACGGGCGGTGGCGTTGCCGGCCAAACCTACGAGACGATCAAGGAACTCGAAGGTGTCGTGCAGCTCGACAAGCTGAATGCCACGCATGCCGTGATCGTGACCAATGCGTTTGAGCTGCGGACGATCGCCCTGCCATAACGTGGGGCAGGTTTTCAACCTGCCAAGCAATTTGTAGGACGGGCACTCTGGCCCGTCCTTTTTTGGTGAACCGCCGGACGGCCAAGCGTGTTCATCCTCCATTTGGCCCGTGCTTTCAAATTAGAGGCCCGAATGCTCCGAACGGCTCGCAGAGTTTGCTTCATTGCGATTGGCCTGCTGGCACAACTCGTGACAACTGTGTTCGGACAAGGCTTATCGCCTGATGAGGCCCTCAAACGGATGAAGGTCGCTGACGGCTTTGAGGTCAGTGTCGTCGCCAGCGAGCCGCTCGTCAGGCAACCGGTGGCGATTGAGTTTGATGATCGTGGCCGATTGTGGGTCATTCAGTATTTGCAGTACCCAAATCCAGAAGGCTTGAAGCGAGTCCAAGTCGATCGCTTCTCGCGGACGAAGTACGACCGTGTTCCCGATCCGCCGCCGAAGGGGCCGCGAGGAGCGGATCGAATCACGATCCTCGAAGACACCGACAGCGATGGCCGCATGGATCGCGGCAAGGATTTTATCGATGGCCTGAATCTCACGACGGGGATCGCGTTCGGGCATGGCGGCCTGTTCGTGCTCAACGTGCCGTACTTACTTTTCTATCCCGACAAGAATCGGGATGACGTTCCGGACGGCGATCCCGAAGTGTTGCTCAGCGGTTTTGGCATGGAGGACGCGCATAGCGTCGCGAACTCGCTGACGTTTGGGCCAGACGGTTGGCTCTACGGCTGTCAGGGGAGCACCGTCACCGCGAACGTGCGCGGCATCGAGTTTCAGCAAGGCGTCTGGCGCTATCATCCGCTGACTCGCGCGTTTGAGCTTTTCTGTGAGGGTGGAGGCAACTCGTGGGGGCTGGATTTTGATCGCGCGGGCCATTTACTTTACAGCACGAACTGGGGCGGCCATGTGTTGCTGCACGGCGTGCAGGGGGCGTATCTCGTCAAAGCGTTCGCCAAACATGGAGCGTTGCACAACCCACACGCCTACGGCTTCTTCGATCACGCGCCGCACAAGAACTTTCGGGGCGGGCATGTGACCGTCGGCGGCATTGTCTATCAGGGGGACTCGTTCCCGGCCTCATTTCGAGGCAAGTACATCGCCGGCGATTTGCTTGGCCACGGAGTTTATTGGCACGACATCGAACCGCGCGGCTCGACGTTTCAGACAGCGCATGGCGGCGAGTTGCTGGTCGCGAACGATCCCTGGTTCGCCCCGACTGACGTGACGATGGGACCGGACGGAGCGATTTACGTTTCCGATTGGCACGACTCACGAACGGCGCATCCCGATCCCGATGCCGAATGGGACCGCTCGAACGGCCGCATCTATCGCATCGCCGCAAAGGGGACGAAGCCCGCCGCGCCGATCGACTTCGCCAAGCTGTCGGACGACGAGTTGCTCAAGCTGCATTCACACCGCAGCCAATGGAACGTGCGACACGCGCGACAAGAGTTGGCAAGACGCTCGCCCCCCCCGCACGACGCGACAGCGAGTGGTCAACCGGTGAACGACCACTCGCTCACGCGTCGTGCTATTGTCGAGAAGTTGCAACAAGCCGCGCTCAGCATTCGCGTCGGCGAATCCGCCGCGCTCGAGGCGTTGTGGTCACTCAATGCCTGTGGTGGTTTCAACGAAGCGCTGGCCTTCCAGCTACTCGATAGCCCTTACGCCGCCGTGCGGATGTGGACGGTGCGGTTGCTGGGGGATCCGCAGAAGGCCGTCTCGACCGAAATGGCTCATCGCTTGGACGACTTTGCGGAACAAGACACGTCGGTGGCCGTGAGGATGCAGCTTGCTTGCACAGCCGCGCGGTTGCCGGCGAATCAAGCGCTTCCGATCATCAACGCGAACATCAACCGCGACATCGACAATTCCGATCCGTTCGTCCCGCTGCTCTGGTGGTGGGCCGTCGAACGTCACAGCGTCAGCACGGACAACGGCGTTGATGGTCGCAATGAAGTGATGAAGCGGTTCGTGCGACCGTCGCTGTGGAAATCGAAGCTCGGCAGTCAGACGTTGCTGCCGCGACTGCTGCGGCGGTACGCGGCCAGAGGAACTCCCGTCGATCACGAGTCCTGCCTGAAGCTGATCCAAGCGGCACCAAATGAGACCGAGCGGGACCAGTTGTCTGGCGTTCTCCTGACGGGTTGGAGGGAAGCCCCGCGAAAGTCGCCGTCGGAACCGGCTCCATTGTCGTCCGGGCTGGCGGCACACGTTTTAGCTCGATGGAACATGAAACCGGACGACAACGCATTACTCGCATTCGCGTTGGCACTGAGAGAGCCGGCTGCCTACTCGCGAACGTTGAGGGAGATTCTGAATTCGCAAACGAATGCGAATCGTCGTGTCGCCCTTTTGGGTTTGTTCGCCGATTGCGTGGAACCGGATTCTGTCGAGCCATTGTTGGGTTTGACTGTCATGTCGAACGAGCCAGAGTCGGTTCGTTCGGCTGCGCTTGCAACCGTGTCACGCGTGAGTAGCGAGGAGGTCACCTCACGTTTGCTGACGGAATTCTCGCTGTTTCCGCCAAATCTCAAGACTCAAGGCATCGACGTACTGCTCAGCCGCAAAGCCTCGGCCGCCGCGCTGTTGAAGCAAGTCGATCGCGGCGACCTCAAGCCGAGCGAACTGTCCGTCGATCAAGTCCGTCGCTTCGCGTTGTTCGAGGATGCGGAACTCGGTGCGCTGGTCACCAAGCATTGGGGCAAACTCAACGCGGCGACTCGCGAAGAAAAACTTGCCGAGGTGCGACGGCTCAACAACGACCTGCGAGCGACTGGCGGAAATATCGAAGCCGGCAAGGCGGTCTTTAAGAAACACTGTGCAGCGTGCCATCAGATTTTTGGCGAAGGGACGAAGCTCGGCCCGGACCTGACGGCGGCCAATCGGAAGGATCGCGATTACCTGCTCATCAGTCTGGTCGATCCCAGCGTCGTCATCCGCAAGGAGTTCTTGTCTCACATCGTGCAGACGCGTGACGGCCGAGTCCTCAACGGCTTGGTCATCGAACGGAACGACGCCGGGCTGACGATCGCCAACGCGAAGAACGAACGAGTCACGCTGGCGATCGCGGATATCGAAGAGCTGCGTGAGTCGCCGATCTCGCTGATGCCGGACGATTTGTATCGTCAGCTCAAGCCGCAGGAGTTGCGGGATCTGTTTGCGTACCTCGCGAAGGATTGAGCGTTGGGCTAACGTGGATGTTGCGCCTTGCGTCGCAGAGGGATTCGGATGCGAGACGCATCCACCACGCAGAAGGATTGCGGCATGAATGCAACCACGTTGGACGATGTCCTGCGGATTTACGGCATCGAGAATTGGGGAGCGGGCTACTTCTCGATCAATCGAGACGGGCATCTCGCCGTGCATCCGGCGAAGGGGGACGCGCGCGTCGCCGACGTCTACGAACTGGTGCGTGAGTTGATCGACAAGCGAAAACTCGCGCCGCCGTTCATGCTCCGGTTTCCGCAGATTCTGGCGGCTCAATTGCAGCGACTGTGCCTGGCCTACGAATCCGCGGCGAAGCAGTTCGAGTACACCGGCGGGCACTTCCCGGTCTTCCCGATGAAAGTCAATCCGCGGCGTGAGGTCGTCGAGGAATTTCTCCGCGAGGGGCGGAAGCAAAGCGTCGGAGTCGAGTGCGGATCGAAGGCGGAGTTGTATGCCGCGCTCTCGCTCGAACAGCCGACCGACAGTTTGATGGTCTGCAACGGCTTCAAAGACGAGACGTTCTTGCGGCTGGCGTCGCTCGGAGTGCCAGCCGGAAAGCGCGTGGTGATCGTGGTCGAGAAACTCAACGAGTTGAAGATGGCATTAAGGGTTGCCGACGATACCGGACAGATGCCGTGGATCGGGCTGCGGGCCAAGCTGTACTCGAAAGGCTCCGGCAAGTGGGCTTCCTCTGGCGGCGAGTCGGCAAAGTTCGGGCTGACGACGTCTGAGATTTTGGAATGCGTCCACCTGCTGCAAGCAGCCGGAAAAATCGACTCGCTCAAACTGCTGCACTTTCACATCGGCTCGCAGATCACCGACGTCAAGCGGGTGAAGAACGCGATGAAGGAAGCGGCTCGCGTCTACGCCAAGATCCGGCAGATGCGTGTCGCAGTCGAGTACCTCGACATCGGCGGTGGGCTGGGCGTCGATTACGACGGCTCGAAGACGACGTTTGATGGCTCGGTGAATTACTCGGTCGAGGAGTTCGCCAACAACGTCGTCTACACGATCAAGACCGTCTGCGACGACGAGCAGGTGCCGCATCCGCATCTCGTCACCGAAAGCGGCCGAGTGATGACGGCGTATCACACTTTGTTCATCACCGAGATTCGCGACGAGATCGAAACCTTCGCCGAAGACATTCCGACGGCCGCTGTCGATGACGATGACCCGCAGGTGATCTATGAGCTCAAGTCGCTGCTCGACGGCGTCAGCATCAAGAACTATCGCGAGTACTACCATGATGCGCTCGATCAGAAAGACGAACTGCACACACAGTTTAATCTGGGACTGATCAGTCTCGAAGATCGGGCGAAGGGCGAAGTGTTGTTCTGGGAAATCTGCGCGAAGGCGTCGCAGCTCGCGCATCAGGCAGAGACCGAAGAGCCGGAGTTCGATGAACTCAAACGCATTCTGGCGACGAAGTATCTGTGCAACTTCTCGGTCTTTCGATCGGCTCCGGACTCGTGGGCGATCAACCAGCTCTTTCCGATCATGCCAATCCATCGGCTCAACGAACGGCCGACCGATTTCGCGACGCTGGTCGATGTGACCTGTGACTCTGACGGCTGCATCGACCGCTTCGTCGATCTAAAAGACGTCAAGCAAGTTTTGGAACTGCACAAGTTTAACGACCAACCGTACTTCGTTGCGCTGTTTCTGACCGGAGCGTACCAGGAGGTCATGGGAAGCCATCACAACCTCTTCGGGCATTCGACTGAGGCTCAGGTCGTAATCGACACGGATGGCCGGTATCACATCACGAAGCTGATCGCCGGCAGCCGAATCGCTGACATGCTCAGCTTTGCCAAGTATGACAAGCAACAATGCCTGGAGAATTTCCAGCGGCAGATCGCGGCTCAAGTCACCGCCGGCCGCATCGATCCATCTCGCGCCACCGAGTCGGTGAAGCAGTACGAGTTAGCCGCGAACGGTTCGACCTATTTGGAGTGATCGTCATGGCCACGACCGGTTCACCGTTTTCTGCTCAGCCGTACCAAGGAATAGCGACTTTCGGTCGGCGTCCACACACGCGCGAGTTGTCGGGAGTGGACGTTGCGATCCTCGGCGTGCCATACGACAGCTCGACGTCATACCGCAGCGGAGCACGCTTCGGTCCGCGAGCGATCCGCGAGCAGTCGCTGTTGCTGTGGGGCTACAACAACGCGCAGCAAGTCGCTCCGTTCGAGGTGCTCAACGTCGTCGATTATGGCGACGTCGACATCATCCCGGTCGACATCCGCGCCACACATCAAGCGATCGAGCAAACCGCCACGACGATCCAGCAAGCAGGACTGCGGCTGATCTCGTTGGGAGGCGATCATTCCATCAGTCTGCCTCTGCTGCGAGCGCATCACAAACAGCACGGCCCACTGGCGGTCGTCCATTTCGACGCGCATCCCGACACCTGGGATGAGGAGTATCCGACTTTCAAATACAGCCATGGAACGCCGTTTCGCCGTGCTCTCGAAGAAGGCCTCATCGACACCGCCGCCTATTTACAGATCGGCATTCGAGGCCCAACCGCCGGCCCGCAGGATTACGCTGATGCCCGACAACTTGGCGGTCGGCTGATCACTTTTGACGAAGCCACGGAACTGGGGCCAAGTCGACTTCTCGCGGAGATTCACCAGCGAGTCGAGCAGCGTCCGCTGTACGTCACGCTCGACATCGACGCGATTGATCCCGCCTTCGCTCCCGGCACAGGGACTCCGGAAGTCGGCGGATTCTCCAGCTATCAGATGCTGCAACTGCTGCGCGGGCTGAGCGACTTGAATCTGGTCGGAGCCGATCTTGTCGAAGTCTCGCCGCCGTTCGACTCACAACACATCACCGCGATCTTGGCCGCGAACCTGGTGTTCGAGCTACTCTCTGTGATGGCTCGCAAACCCACGAAGCGAATTTGAAGAACATGCACATCATTTTTTTCGACATCGATGGAACTCTCCTGCACTCCGGTGGCGCGGGCCAGGGAGGCCTTGAGCGCGCGTTGGAGTTGGCATTCGGGGTGACCGCTCCGACGGACGGCATTCCAACGGCGGGGCGAACCGATCGCGGGATCGGTCGCGATCTGATCCGGTTCCACGGCCTGGAAGAATCCGATTCCACGCATGCACGGTTGCAGGAGACATACTTGAGAGTGCTGCCGGGCGAATTGGCTCGGCGACAAGGAACCGTCTATCCCGGCGTGCGCGATTTGCTTTCGCGGTTGAGCAGTCGCGAAGACGTGCGCCTCGGATTGCTTACCGGCAACTACCGCGAGGCGGCTTGGCACAAGCTACGACACTTCGGGTTGGCGGAGCACTTTTCGTTCGGCGGTTTCGGCGATGATCATGCCGACCGCGATGATGTCGCGCGACAAGCGCTGACGGCAGCGGCAGAGCATCATGCTGCGGAAACAATCAATCGCAACGAGCTGTGGGTCATTGGGGACACGCCAGCGGATGTTCGTTGCGGTCGGGCAATTGGAGCGCGAGTCATTGCTGTCGCCACTGGCAGCTACTCGATCGACGAACTCAGATTGTCTGATCCGGATCATCTCTTTGCTGATTTCGCGGATGTCGAAACGGTCCTGTCGCTTTGGCCTTCCTCAGAGCGCGGCTGATTGACACTCTTCTTGCGCCTCATACAATCACATGCTTTCTCACAGCCGATTTCAGGGGTTTTCCGTGGACGAAGCGATCCAAAAAGCGAAGGTGCTGATCGAGGCACTGGCTTGGATTCGCCGGTTCCGGGGGAAGCATGTCGTCATCAAATTGGGAGGAAGCGCGCTCGAAGAGCGAGACGCCGTGCGCAGCTTTCTGACCGATGTGATCTTTCTGCAATCGGTCGGGCTACGGCCAATCCTGGTGCATGGGGGCGGCAAAGACATCGACAAGGCGATGGCGGCAGCAGGCATCACACCTCGCAAAGTACAGGGGCGGCGGTTCACGGATGCCGCAACGCTGGAGATCGTCGCACAGGTGTTGGCCGGAGACATCTGCGGCGGGCTCGTCAACGAGATTCGACGACAAGGTGGCAACGCAATCGGGTTGAGTTATCGGACTCAGAATTGCCTGATCGGAAAAAAACTGGAACTCCCGAGCAACGACGGGCCCGTGGATCTGGGATTCGTTGGCGAGGTGGTCGATATTGACCGTGGTTTTTTGGACGATGTCTGCTCGGCGGGGGTCATTCCGGTGGTGCCGTCCGTTGCTGTCGATGCGTCGGGGCAGATGCTCAACGTCAACGCAGATACGGCCGCGGCGGCGATCGCTCGAATACTCAAGGCCGAGAAGCTGGTCTTCGTCAGCGACGTGCCGGGCATCTTTTTGGATCGGAAAAATCCGGCGACATTGCAGTCGCATCTGACGGCGATCCGTTGTCGCGAACTGATCCGCGACGGCATCATCGACGCCGGAATGGTGCCGAAAGTGGAAGCCGCGCTGGAGGCGCTGCAAGCCGGCGTCGGGAAAGTTCACGTCGTGGACGGTCGTATGCCGCACTCGGTGCTGCTAGAGATTTACTCTGACACTGGCGTGGGCACGGAGATCGTGCTCTGATGGTTGCCGCTTCTGGAGTGCGGCGGATCTCGCCGCTTTTCTTTTTTATGGAATGTCATGTTGTTGGTTTTGTGAGAGGAGATTCCCGTGGACGCCGCAGCGACTCGAAGTAGTGCTCAGACCATCGAACAGTTCGAGAAGTTCGTGATTCCGAACTATCGCCGCTATCCGATCAGTCTGGTGCGCGGCGAAGGTTCGTACGTCTGGGATGCCGAAGGGAAACGCTACCTCGATTTGTTTCCCGGTTGGGGCTGCAACATCCTCGGCTACTGTCCACCGCGAGTCATCCGGGCGATTCAGGAACAGGCCACAAAGCTGATTCACGTCCCGAACACCTGGTACACCGAGGCTCAAGGGGACTTCGCGGAGATGCTCTCGACGCGGGGCTTCGGGAAGGCGTTTTTCTGCAACAGCGGCGCGGAAGCAAATGAGGCAGCGATCAAGCTGGCTCGACTGCATGCACGCGACGGGCGGTACAAGGTCATCAGCTTCGAGAACAGCTTTCACGGACGAACGTTTGCAACGGTGACGGCGACAGCTCAGCCGAAGTACCACGATGGTCTCGGCCCGTTGCTGGCGGGATTTCGATACGCCCCGCACAACGATCTCGACGCGGTGGCGAAACTGCTCGACCGCGAAACCTGTGCGATCATCATTGAGCCGGTGCAAGGTGAGGGAGGCATCAACCTCCCGATGGAAGGCTACCTGCAAGGACTGCGAAGACTCGCCGACGAGAACGGTTGCTTGCTGATCTTCGACGAAGTGCAGACCTGCATGGGCCGTACCGGAACATGGTACGGATACCAGCAATTCGGAGTTCAGCCCGACATGATCTCGCTGGCCAAAGGGCTGGCGGGCGGTGTCGCTGCCGGAGCGATCCTCTGCAAGAACGAACTCGCTCCTGATCTGCGTCCCGGTATGCATGCCAGCACCTTCGGAGGAAATCCGCTGGCAATGGCGGCCGGTGTCGCCACGATTCAAACCATCGAAGAAGACGGCCTGCTGGCGAACTGCCAAGCGATGTCCGATCGCTTTCGGTCACACTTGGAGAAGCTCAAGGCTGAGTTGCCGATCATCTCGCAACTGCGAATCCTTGGGATGATGATCGGTCTCGACCTGAGCATCCCGTCCACACCGGCCGTCGCCAAGTGCATGGAGCGGGGACTGCTGATCAATGCGACTCACGATACCGTTGTCCGCCTGTTGCCGCCTCTGAATGTCACCGCCGAGCAAGTCGACGAGGGCTGTCACGTGTTGGCGACAGTGCTGCAAGAAATGGCGAACGAAGTGTGATGAACGTTTCAATTTCCAAAACCCAATGTCCAAGGAATGTCCAATGACAAAGCACCAATGACCAAAAAGAGCAGCGATCCAATCCACCTTCCGTAATTAGAGGTTGCGATTTGGTCATTGATTGGACATTGGCATTTGATCCTTGGGCCTTCTTGATCGGCATCTGTCGCTTGGCCCGATCAACTATGAAACATCTCACGTCACTTTTGAATTTGTCCGTGGACGACGTCCACGCGATTTTGGCGAAGTCGCATGAACTGAAGGCCGGCTGGAAACGCGGTGAGCGGCCAGCTCTGCTGCAAGGCCGCTACTTGACGCAGGTCTTCGAAAAGCCGTCGTTACGTACGCGAGTCAGCTTTGATGCCGCGATGGCACAGCTCGGTGGGACCGGGAATTTTCTGAGCGGCCAAGATGCCGGACTAAGCGGACGCGAATCGCTCGCAGATGTCGCCCGCGTCATTAGCGGCTATTCCGATGCGGTCGTGCTGCGCACTTTTTCTCAAAAGCTGATCGAAGACTTCTCGTCGCATTCGCGCTGTCCGGTGATCAATGGCTTGTCCGACGACGATCATCCTTGCCAAGCGTTGACGGACATCCTGACGCTGCAAGAGGTCTGGGGAGACGTCCAAGGCAAGCGGCTGGTCTTCGTCGGCGACGGGAACAATGTGGCGAATTCGCTGGCGATGATCGTATCGATGCTGGGCATGTCGATGACCGTGTGTGCTCCGCGCGACTTCGAATTGGACGAAGCCTTGTTGCAAGCGATTCGGCTGACATTTCCAAATTGTGATATCACCCAACTGACAGATCCGGTTGCCGCAGTCTCGACCGCGGACGTCGTCTACACGGACGTCTGGGCGAGCATGGGCCAGGAATCGGAAGCGGATCGCCGCAGTCGCATTTTCTTCCCGTACCAAGTCAACGCACGACTGATGTCGAAGGCTCCCAGCGGCTGCTTGTTCATGCACGATCTGCCGGCTCGACGAGGTAAGGAAGTCACCGACGACGTCATCGACGGTCCAAACAGCATCGTGTTCCAGCAGGCAGAAAATCGCATGCACCTCGCCAAGGGATTGTTGGTCTGGCTGCTCGGTTGAAGCCGCGGCTTGCGATTCGATTCCAGCGCCAAATACTCTCTCCGCCGATGCCTTCTGAGGGACGGTTATGACTCAAGATCATCACGACATCGACCCCAACACGCTGGAACGAGACGACACGATCATCTCCACGGCGCTCAATTGGTCGTTGATCGTGTTGTTTTTTCTGGGAGCGGTCGGTGGTACCGTAGCATTTTTGTATCTTCAAAAACCGGTGGCAGTTGTCATTCCTGCGCCGCCCCTCCCCCCCCCTCCACCAGCTCGCGTGAAGCTGGAAACTCCGGAGATTCTCTTCACCGACATCACCGTTGAGTCTGGCGTCAAGTTTGTCCACGAGAACGGAGCGTATGGCGACAAGCTGTTGCCAGAAACAATGGGCAGCGGCTGCGCGTTCTGCGACTACGACGGCGACGGCGATCAAGATATTGTCTTCGTCAACTCCTGCCGCTGGCCGTGGGATCCGCGTGACATCGCCAAAGATCGGCCGCAGCCGACGCAGGCAGTGTATCGCAACGACGGACAGTGCCGATTCGTCGACGTAACGAAGGAGGTCGGACTCGACGTAACCTTCTACGGCATGGGTGTCGCCTGCGGAGACTACGACAACGACGGCGATACGGACTTGTTTTTCACGGCGGTCGGCCGAAATCGGCTGTTTCGCAACGACGGCGGCAAATTTGTCGACGTGACCAGTGACGCCGGGATTGGAGGTGTCGATTCGCAGTGGAGTACTGGTGCCGGCTGGTTCGACTACGACAACGACGGCGATCTCGACCTGTTTGTCGCCAACTACATTGAATGGACCAAGGAGAACGACCTCTCGCAAAAGTTCACGCTCATCGGGGGTGGTCGCGGCTATGGGCGGCCACAGCCGTTTCATGGCGTCTTCCCGTACCTCTATCGCAACGACGGCGAAGGAAAGTTCGCCGACGTTTCCAAAGAAGTTGGCATCCAAGTCTTGAATGCTGCGTCAAACGAACCAACGGCGAAGTCATTAGGCATCACCTTCGCTGACCTGGATGCCGATGGTCAAATGGACGTCGTGATCGCCAACGACACCGTGCAGAATTTTCTGCTGCACAACCTTGGCGGCACATTTGAAGAGATCGGGGCACAGTCTGGAGTGGCGTTCGACTTGGATGGCAACGCACGCGGAGCGATGGGCATCGATACGGCCTGGTTTCGCAACAGTGCCGCGCTGGGCATTGCAATCGGAAATTTCTCGAACGAGATGACCGCCCTGTATGTGACCAAGTCGAACGATCTGCAATTTCGCGACGAAGCGGTCTCAAACGGATTGGGGCCGGGCTCGCGGCTGGAACTGAAATTCGGAGTGCTCTTCGCCGACCTGGATCTCGATAGCCGCCCAGACTTGTTCAGCGCGAATGGACACTTAGAAATCGAAATCAACAAGGTGCAGGAGAGTCAGCACTACGAGCAGTCGCCGCATTTGTTTTGGAATTGCGGCCCCAAGCATGGGACAGAGTTCGAGCTGGTTCTTTCCGCCAAGTGCGGCAGCGATTTCATGAAGCCCAGCGTTGGTCGCGGCGCGGCGTATGCCGATATCGACGGAGACGGAGACCTCGACTTGCTGATCGCCAATAGCGGGCAGGCTCCGCGGTTGCTCCGCAATGATCAAAAATCTGGCCACCATTGGGCCCGGTTTCATTTGACTGGCAACGGAAAATCCAACCGCGATGCAATCGGAGCTGTCGTTGAAGTTCGCTGTGGGGACGTGACACAACGCCGCCTGGTCATGCCAACGCGCAGCTATCTCTCGCAGGTTGAGCTGCCGGTGACGTTTGGTCTGGGCAAGGCCGAGCAGATCGACTCCGTCCGCATCCGCTGGCCGGATGGCTCGACGCAAGAACTGGAGGTTCTCAAAGTCGATCAGACGCATCGAGTGCGACAGTCGGATTGACCGCGATCACAGGCGGAAGTGGAACGTCGACTTGATGTATCGCCAGATCCAGTCCCACGTGGAACGATGACCGACCGAAAAACGGGCGCGGCCACGCATTCCGGATCGAAGCAGCGGGATGTCCTCTTCAAGCAGGACGGTCGTTTGGTACGCGGCACTGACGAGCCGTTCGCGTCCTTGTTCATCGGTCTTGGTCGGAATTTCGCCACCGAGCTTGTTGGACAACAGCTGGGGAACGAATTCCAAGTTGCGGTCGGAAATCTTTTCGACCTTTCCGACGTAGGTCTTGGCCGGCAAGCTGTCCAACTTCAATTCAACGTCGCTACCGATGTCGATGTCATTGCGGTCTTTTTGATCCACCAGCAATGTGGCTTGGAATTTGTGGTCCGGCGCGATGCTGCAAACGTGAGTCCGCTCCTCGAGAAAACTGTCGCGGTTTCTGGGCTGCAACGGAGTGCCGTGCCAAGCTGCGAGCTGCAGTCGGCTTTCGTCGGCCCTGGGTTCGGGTATTGACGGCGGAGCGATGACTTTACCGTTACACGGAGCATCGATCTTCAACTGCGCAAGCTGATGCTCGTATTCGGCGAGTTGCTCTCTGACAGTCCTCAGCCTCTCTTTGGCAACCTCTTCCTCGGCGATCGCACCGGTGGCTCGATGCACGCGAATCTCCGCGTGGATCACGCGGAGTTGGACTTCCATCTCCCGCTTTTTGTCGTCCTTTTCGGGATTCTCTAGATCGACGAGCGGATCTCCTTCTTGGACAAGCTGTCCCTCGGCGACGTATTGCTCGCGCAGGAAGCCGGGCGTGGTCGAATAGACGTGCTGCACGTCGTGTGGTTCGACAATGAACATCGCCTCGACGTGCCAGGGAATCGGAACCAAAAGTCCCACTCCAAGAAGGGTCACGAGTACCGTGCAGGTCGCAATCATTTTGGGACGGCTCATGGGTTCGATCCTTGGGGCAGTGATTATCTGATAGAGGTTGTAGAACATCGAGTAAATGATGCCTGCGAACGAAAACACAGCCATCGTGATCCCGAGGCTTTGCAAGTCGTACGGCTTCAGCACGGTATAGAAAAACGTCAAAATCGCTGCCATCACGAAGATGCGATAAATGTTCGCCGTGACTGCGAAGACAATGAACCAAAACTTGCCGGTCTCAGGCATGAACGGGTCCGGCTTCGCCTCGATCCCCAGGCAGTACCACGCGAAGCTCTCACGCATCAGCTTGTCAGCCTTGGGACGCATGTTTGGAATTTCGAGGAAGTCGGCCAGCATGTAGTAGCCGTCGAATCGCATCAACGGATTGGCGTTGAAAATGACTGTCGTAATCGAAGTCACAAAAAAGATGTTCAAGCACAGGTGATGCATCAAGCCGGTTTCGGTATAGGCCCAGAAGAAGATCGCAATGCCGGAGATAATCGCTTCGATGTACATGCCGGCGGCGCCGATCATGATCCGCTGCCACTTATTTTTGAGCGTCCAACTGTCGGACACATCGCAGTACAAGCAGGGGCTGAAGCAGAGCAGCATCACCCCCATTTCATGGCATTCACCGCCGTAGACTTTGCAGCTCAGCCCGTGGCCGAATTCGTGGCAGATCTTGCAAACCGCCAACGTGAGCCACAGATACAGCATGTTGGGCCAGCCGAAGAACTGCTGGAACTCCGGAATTTGATCGGTGAAGTCGTTGAACCGCGTTCCCAGCATCACCCACGAAGCGATGCAGAACAGCGTCATCAAGATCAGGCCCAACGGCTTGAACAGCCACCCGCAGAGCGGTTGCAGAAACGTCAGCGTGCGTTCCGGATCCCAACCAGGCAGCCGCAAGTAAAGCAGGCTGCGGAGCGTCTGCCACACCTTTTTGCGGAAGTTGTCTTTTTTCTGCTTCAGCAGCGCGGCCCCCTGCCCCATGCGATTGCTGTACACGAGACCTTTCTCGTGCAAGTCGGTGATCAGGTGCTGAATGTCGCTCAACTGCAGACGCACGGTGGGCAGAATGCGGAGCAATTCGTCGCGGACTTCTTCCAGGCTCCGTTTGCCGTCGAGCAGGTACAAAACCTGGTGTTGTTCGGTTTGCAAACGGTAGTACTTCAATCCAACCGGCTCTTTGACGACCCAGTAGGCAACCCCCTGATACTCGATGCGTTCGATCCGCAAGTCCGGCCGCACCTGTAACGGAATCGGCCGTCGATTGGACGGAGTCAGCGACGACAGAGCGGGGTTACCGGCAATCGACATGAGCGGTTAACTTCAGAGAAATCGAACAGCTGGGAACGAAGGATGACGACGGACGACCGTTCATCATTTCTCACCACCGGCCTGTTTGATGCCGGACGCAACGGGTGCCTTCTTGGCAGTACCAGCGGCTCGGCGACCATGTTTGATCGTCATCTTGGCGTACAAGCCTTCGATCAGTTTCTCGTCAGGATTCTGGACCTCGGCCCAAACACGAGCACGGTGAGTCACGTTGCTGACCGTTGGGTCGATGGAATACATCTTTCCGTGAAACACTTCCTTTTCAATTTCCAGGTTTCGATCCGGGAAATCGATCTGCACTTCCACGGGGTCGCCCCGTTTGACGCTCCACAGATCTTCCACCGGCAGGTACCCCTCGACTTTGACGATTCGCGTGCTGACGAGTTCCAGAATCGGAGTCCCCTGCGTGACTGCCTCTCCCTTGTGTTTGATCACTTTTCGGACTTTGCCGTCGAACGGAGCTTCAATCCTGCCGGCCTTCAATTGAGCCGCGGCCTTCTTCATTTCGAGTCTGGCAACCACTTGTTCATGCTCCGCCTGTTTGCCCTGTAACTGAGCTTTGATGTAGTTCAGCCGGCCACGCTCGACCTCGGTCGAAGTGATCGAACCCGGGACTCTGCGATTGCTTTCGAGCATCTTTTCCAGTTCGACTTTGGCCACATCCGCCGAGGCCTCCGCGAACTGTTTGTTGACATCGTTCTCGGCCTTTTCTTTGGAGATTTCAAAGATCGCCATCAGCTCGTCATCTTTCAGGAAAACGATCTCTTGATCCTTGCGGACGTCGTCACCTTCCCTCGGTTCCACAAACGAGATGAGCCCGGGCCGATCACTTGCCAAGGTGACACTGTGCAGCAGTTTGACCGAGCATTTCGGTAAGGTGATCTGTCCGGGGATCGAGCGTTCGACTTGCTCTTCCGGATCCGAATCATCGAGTTGCGGATTCGTGTTGGCCCGCAATCGCGGAGTCTGATTCTGCCAAGCCTGCGTGAAATTATTGCCGGCGACGAACAAGCCCAGCGACAGCGCTACAGCCGTCAGCCAAGGCCACTTGGAAGAAAAAACACGCATCGGAAACTCCTTCGGACCCGCGATGTCGAAAAGCTCATAGATTCATACAACATCCGCAGTCTAGCTGTGACCTCGGAACGTTGGAACGCGAGGTTTCGCGGGATTCCTCGCGACGATGGTGCGGATGCGTCTCATCTCGAACCGACGCGAGGCGCGCCAGGCACGTCATTCGCCGAAGCAATACAGGTGCCCGTTCGTCCGCAGGTAGATGCGGTTGTCGACGATCGCGGGGGTCGCGAACGACTTCTCGCCGAATTCGGCCGTGTGCAGCGTGCGGCATTCACGGTCGGCGCTGAGTACCGTCAGTCGGCCCTCTTCATCGATGAGATAGACCTTGCCATCACCTATGACCGGTGAACTGTAGTACTCGTCGGTTCCAGAGGCTCGGCCCTGCTTGACGTGCTTGCCAGTCTTCGCGTCGATGCAGGCGAAAATCCCGCCGTCCTTGATCGTGAACACGAAATCACCGAACGACACCGGCGACGAACAGAACGGAACCAGCTTCCGTTGCTTCCAAAGCAGATGCGTCTCAGTCGCCTCGCCATTCGCACCCGGCTTGATGGCGACGATTGAATTCTGCCCTTGCTCGAACAGCGAGCGGAAATACTCGTACTCCACCTCAGTGACCGAGCCGTCCTTGTTGCGATCGACTTGCGGGAAACGTTGTTTGATGTCCCCCTTCGGGAGTTCGTCATTCTCGAACGTGCCGTTGTTATTCTTGTCGACGGCTTTCTTGATTACTGCAAACGGCTCGACGGAGATCCGTTCGGTCTCTTCACCGCCGGCTGCCCAGCCGCCGGCGATCAGCGTACCCGATTCCGTCAGCAGCGGACTGATCGACACCATTCGCGAGATGCCGCGCACTGTCCACAGTTCCTTGCCGGTCTCGAAGTCGTAGCCGACCACCCGCAGCGTGGCCGCAATGACGATCTGCTTCTTGCCATTCACGGTCCAAATCAGCGGCGTACAGTAATTGCGAGGAAACTCTGCTCGATCGGTCCGCCAAATTTTTTGGCCCGTCCGCTTGTCGTACGCGGCGAGGAACGAATCGGTGTCGTGGTCCTGACAGACGATGACCCGGTCTTCGACGATTTGCGGAGAGCTGCCCGCTCCGAACTCGTTCTTGAACGGCCCCATCGGGATGTGCCATGTCTGATTGCCCTCACGGTCGTAGCAGAACAGCCCGCAGCTTCCAAAGAGCACGACAACTCGCTCGCCATCCGTTGTCGGGCTGCACTGAGCGTGACTGCCGATCCCATGCACCGATTCAAACTTCTCGTGCGGAGCGACTTTCTCCCAAATCGTCTTGCCAGTCGCACGGTCGAGCGCAATCGTCACGAGTTGCGTGTCCTTTTCGGCCGTCACATAAATTCGATCGCCGAACACGACCGGCGACGAATGTCCTGGCGCGAGGTCAATCTTCCACGCGACATGCTTGTCCGGCGCAATCTCGGTCGGCAACTTCGATCCCGCCGCCGCTCGCCCGCCGTTCTCTCCTCGGAAGCGCGACCAAACCTCGGCGGCATTCGCTTGAGTCACAACGATCGTCAGCAAACACATGGCAAACAGTGGCAACCGCCTCATGGGAGACCTCCGCGTTGATTGGAAAACCGGTCGAGGGTCGGCATGATGAGACGTCGCCCCCAAGATGAGCAAGCGCAGCGACCTTTGTCTGGCCGATGGCCGAAAGCCGATGGCCGTCATCTTTTTTGATAACTTTGAAAAACGAACACACGGCGATCGGCCAACGGCTCACGGAGGCCGGCCGAATCGAGGGAACTCCGATGACCACTGCAAACCGACTCCGCGAACTGCTGGCCCGACCGGGCATCATCAAGACGCTGGCGCCACACGACGTCTTCACCGCACGGCTGCTTGAACAGGCCGGCTGCGAGATGCTGTTCCTGGGTGGCTTCGGCGTCTCGGCGAGCGTCTTTGGTTGGCCGGATGTCGGTTTGGTCACGCAATCTGAGATGACTGAGGCCGTGCGTCGCATGGCCGCACGGATCAGCATCCCGCTCGTCGCGGATGGAGACACCGGCCACGGCGACCTGCACAACGTCGCCCGCACCGTCCGCGACTTCGAACAAGCAGGAGCCGCCGGCATTCTGCTCGAAGATCAAGTCAGTCCGAAGCGCTGCGGCCACTTCTCCGGCAAGCAAGTCATCCCCGCGAACGAGATGCTCAAAAAGCTGCGAGTCGCTCTCGATGCTCGTCGCGATCCCGCCTTCGTAATCTTCGCCCGCACCGACGCGCGGGCCGTTGAGGGACTCGACGCCGCGATCGAACGAGCTTGCCGTTACGGTCAACTCGGCGTTGATGTCTGCTTCGTCGAAGCGCCACGCAGCCGTGATGAACTTGTTCGCATCGCTCGCGAGGTGCCGTACCCGCAGCTCGCCAACATGCTGCTCGGCGGAGTCACCCCGCTCCTTGCCGCGGACGAACTGCAAGAACTTGGATTCAAAATCATGGTCGATCCCGTCGCCACGCTGCTGGCCACCGGCTCGGTCGTGCGACAGCTAGCGCAGACGCTATTCCGCGAAGGTCGAGTCGATACGATGGCCGACAAACTGTTGAGCTTCGACGACGTCAAACAGGTTCTCGGCCTGTCGGACATCATTCTGTCCCCGTGATTCGGTTTTCCCGGCTTCAAGGAATACCAAACATGTTCAAGCCTCTGAACCGCCGCGCGTTTCTCACCGCAACCTCAGCCCCCTTGATTCTGCGACCGCGATCACGCTCCGAAAAGACAAACCGCTGCTCGACTAACCAGTCACCGGCACGACCGTAAACGTGACCCGCGAGTGCCCACTGACGTAATCCACTTGCCGTTCGTCGTCGCGTCGCATTCAATGCCCCCATGCCGACGCTACCGACGGACAAGATCATCAAACCGAACCAGCCCCGCCGAGGCCGAGGGTTAGTCGTTTTGATCGCGTTTGCCGGACTGATCTGGTCGCTGCCGAGACCCCAGTTGCAGGACGTGGTCGTCGACGAAACAGGCGAGTCGGGCTCGACAAAGCCAACAGGACGACTTGCCTTCCGCACCGCCGAGTTGCTCGGTGAGCTCTCCGGCAAGGGAACGCTCGCCGACGAGACCGAACTCTCCGGCCCCTGCTTCGCCGACGACGGCCAGACATTGTACTTCTCTCGAGCACGACCCGGTCAGAAAGCGGACATCGTTCGCTCAATGCTGGGAGAGAATGGCTGGGCGAAACCGGAATCCGTTCGCGACCTGAACAGCGTCGATGATGACCGCCGCATGACGCTCTCGGCCGATGGACGGATTGCGATCCTTGCATCGAATCGATCCGGCGGTCACGGCGGTTTCGATCTCTACGAATCGACGCACGATGGAAAACGTTGGTCGAAACCTCGCAATGCCGGTGCGACACTCAACACCGACGCTGCCGAGTTCGACCCAGCCCTCACTCCCGACGGACTGACGATGTACTTCGTCCGCGTGGCACCGGGTGAAAAGGCCGACTTGTTTATGACGCGGCGCGAAGCACTCGACGCCGTCTGGTCAACACCGCAACCCATTCCGTTGGTCAACGCAGCCGATTTCCACGAACGAAGCCCAGCCGTCTCTCCCGACGGAAGCTGGTTGTTGTTCGCCTCCAACCGTGGTGCTCGATCCAGCGAACCGGGCCCTTTCGCCCTCTTCCGAGCGGCAATCCACGATGGCAAAGTTGGCACCGCCGAGCGATTGCGTGATGGCATCGCGTCCGAAGTGGACGACCTCGACGCCACGTTCTCACCCGATGGCCGCTCGCTGGCGTTCGTCAGCAAGCGTGACGGGCCGAAGCAGATTTTTCTGTCACGAGGCCAGCCTGTCGTCTTACGACTGGCGATCAGTACCGCACACCTCGAAACATTCGGCCGAGGAAGATGGGCTGTCCCGGGCGTCGGACTTGTGATCCTCTTCCTCGCCTGGTGCTGGTCTCGACAAGCGCTCTCTGCCGCAGTCATCGTCGTTCCGGAGACTCGTCCGGCGACCGCTGCGCCGAAACGGAGTGAGCCACTCAAGAATCCGCTCGACAATTGGACGATCACCAAACCGACTGAAGCACCCCCGACCCCCAAACCGTTGAACCCGTTAGTCGCCTCGGCGAAGCTCAGCAGCGAGCCCAAGCCGACGACAGTTGTCCCGCTGAAGCCGGAACCGGTGCGACCCAGACGCCGTCGCTTGGCAGTTGCCGCCCTCGTGATCTCTGCCGGGTTGTTGTTCGCGTTCCGAACAAAGATTTGGGATTCGTCCCCTTCGTCAACCAGCCCGTTGCCAGCATTCGATGCCGACAGTCTGGCAGTCGTGACGTTTCTCGATCTCGATCACTCGCGCATCGTCGAGCTGCTGAAGTTCGACCGTTTCGACACGTTGTCAAAAACTGCTCCGCAGCCAATCGCTCCGCCGTCTGACGCGGTCGCGCTGCGCCTCGCAGCCCGCTGGCCTGTCGATCAAACGACCGTCCGCCAACGTTCGGAAGTCGCTCGACTCGCGGACATTGACCCATCGCAAAGCAATTCGAAGCGGCTCGCTGTGATCGCAAGACAACCGTTGCAGGCGGAGCTGACGCGACCGACGGCTCGACCCGCCGAAGAGGCAAAACTCATTGCGGTCGTCGCGGAACTCGAGAAGCCGCACGTCGTCGCACCGACGAGTACCACACAGCAAACGTTTGTCCCCTCCTCGGCTGAGCGAACGGCAGTTTCATCTGCCGTCGCGAATCAAGCCGCGTTGCGTGCTCCGACTTCGCGGGCCACTCCGATCGCGCCGGCCATCGCCGTCGTCGGTGACGTGTCACAATCGGCCACGCTCGCGCGCAACGGCGCGGCGAATCGAGGTGTCACTCCCAGCAATCTCGTCGAGCCGGAAGCACTGACCGCATTGAGTGCAATCATCCCGACCGAATCGCCGTTGCCAGCTCAGTCAATCAGTATCCTACGCAGCGAACCGGCTCCAATCGGAAGACCCAACAGTCCCAACGAAGTTCCCGCTCGGCCGCTATTGCCGCCGAGTCGAACGGTTTCCAACGTCGCCGGATCAGCGGTCAGCGCACCCGACGCGAAGGGCCTGTCGACACAGCTTCCCACTAAGTCGCCAGCGGTTCCGAAAGCCGCGCCGTTGATTGAAGAGATCGTGCTCCCCGCGACCAGCGCGACGCCGGTAACGGACAACTCACTCGCAGCCAGCACACCACCGCGCATTGAGAGTCTGGGACCACAACCCAACTTGCCTCCAACGTTCTCCACGCCGAATACCGCTCGCATCGACCTGACGACGCTGCGCAGCCCCAGTCGCATCGAATCCACCGAGTCGTCTGCACGCGTGCTGGAGAACCGAACCATTCTCACGATCACTCGCCGAGACTCGCCACTGCCACTCATCGCCGCTGCCGCCGCCCAGGGTGCGACAGAACCAATGCCCGGCAGCCCGGCAATCCTGCTGACGTCCTCGACAATGCTGGTCGAGCTACTCGCGTCGGCGAACTTGAATCCGCTGCCTCGCGCTGAGTCATCGGCTCCAACTCCGACCGTCGCCACATCATCGGCCAGTGAGTTCACCGGCTGGCTGTCGCGTGTCCCATCGCTGACTACTCTCAGCGGCGCTCGCTCCGAAAGCGAACCGCGATCAGCCACACCCGCTACCGCGATACCGCGCCAGTCGCGAACAGTCGCGCCGGCCGAATTCGTCGGAGCTCCGTAGCCCGACCCCTAGTGAGTCGGTCGAATCAGGGGTCGGTCGAATTCTCCCGGCCACAAGGGCTTGGGCTACTCCGTGGCATTTGCGAGTTTGACCTCACGACATCACCAGCGACTGTTCAATACTGGCGACGTTCGGACAACCGCTCGCCAACATCGCGCTGACTAGTTCTTCGCGTAGCAGTTCCAGAATCTTTGAGACTCCTGCCTCGCCATCCGCCGCCAAGGCCCAGGCGTAGGGGCGGCCGATCAGGACTGCTTTCGCTCCAAGCGCGAGCGCCTTCAACACATCGGTGCCGCGACGAACGCCGCTGTCGAGCAGCACCTCGACCTTGCCGTTGACCGCCGCGACGATCTGCGGCAACTGGTCGATGCTCGCTGGAACTCCGTCGAGTCGACGGCCTCCGTGATTTGAAACGACGATCCCATCCAGTCCAAGTGCGACCGCCTTCTTCGCGTCGTCCGGTCGGAGCACTCCCTTGACCAGTAGCGGCAGTTTCGTAATCGAACGGAGCCAATCGAACGCGTTCCACGAGAGCGTCAAATCCCACGCCTGATCATTGAACGCCAGCAACTGCTCGTAGGTCATCCGCTCGGACACGTTGAAGCCAATGTCGCTGAGATGCTTTCGCAGCACCGGCTCCGGAAGCGTGAAGCGGTTCCGTTTGTCGGCGTCTTTGCGCTCGCCGAGATCGACGGTCAGCACGATCGCCTTAAAGCCAGATCGCTCGGCCCGTTCGACCAGTCTCCGAGCAACCGCGCGGTCCTTCGGCATGTAAAGCTGAAACCACTTCGGCCCCGAACTGGCCGCCGCGACTTCCTCGACACTGTGCCCGACGCTGCTGCTGACTCCGAGAATCGTCTTCGCTTTCGCTGCCGCGCGAGCTGACGCGAGTGCTCCTTGCGGGTGATACAAACTCTGCCCTGCAACCGGAGCCAACAGAATCGGTAACGCGATCGGCTGCTTGAGCACCGTCGTTGCCGTGTCGACGTCGGCCACGCCGGTCAGCAACGGCGGCAACAATCTCAGCCGCTGAAACGCAGCCACGTTGTCCCGCAAGGTGACTTCGTCGGTCGAACCAGTCGTGATGTAGTCGTACGTCGCTGGCGGCAGCGCGGCCTTTGCCAGTTCCTGAAAGTCCGCGACGTTGACCGGCTCGAGCCGCTGCGGATTCGGCGGAACGCCGGCAAGCCGCGTGCCATCAGCGGGAGCTTGAGCAAGCTCATGATCCGCTCGCGCGCGAGCCTGCCAAAGTCCCAGCGATCCGGCTCCCAGAGCCACGAGCTGCGAAAAAAAGCGACGATTCATGAGCACTCCAATGGAAATCACTTGATCGAATTCAGATACGCCAGTAGGTCGGCCATCGCGGCTTGATCGAGTTGTTTCTCCAAGCCTTCGGGCATGAACGACAGGCCGGTACTCTTAAGTTCGTCGATGTTGATCCGCAGCACGGTCTCGGTGGTGTTGTCCGCTTTGCGGAGCGTCAGGCTGTTGGCTGTTTCGGTGGCAACCATGCCGGTCAGAGTACGGCCGCTGTCGAGCTGTACGACGTAGCTCAGGAACTGCGGCTTCACCTCGCGGTTCGGGTCGAGAATGTTGAGCAGAACTGCCGCCGTCCCTCGGTCCCGAATCGCGTTGAGGTCCGCTCCGATCGACTCCCCGAAGTTTTCCAGCTTGTGACAGGCTGCGCAGTGCTTGCGGAAGTGCGCGCGTCCACGATCGACATCCCCTTTCAGTTCGAGCGACTTCTGATACGCATCGACGACTTCCTGCCGCCGAGCGAGCGTTGCGCCGGCAAACAGCTTCGTCGTCCGCTCGCGAATTGCCGTCTCTTTGTGCTGACGCAGCAGCACGATGCGTGCGGGATCGAGGTCCGCTCGCGCGATCGTCTGTTTCTCGACGGCATCGAGGAACGCGGTGATCCAGGTGGCTCGCGTGAACAGAGTCTCAACCGAGGAGGCTCGCAACTGCGGCGTTTGCGACGGCCACGCGGCGAGGATCAAGCTCGGCACATCGGCCGCATCGAACCGAGCCAGCGTTTCGAGCGTCGCCGCCTGCACCGGCTGCGGCTGCTTCGACTGCAGCAACTCGGCAAACAGCTCTTTCGTTTCGGCCAGTGATGCGGACGAAAGAGTCCGCACGGCAGCCGCTCGATCGGCTGGAGCTTTCGCTTCATCGCGTGCCGCAACGATCGCATCGCGAACGAGGCCCGCAAGGATCTCGCGAGCCTTCCCTGCCGTCGCGCCTGCCAACATCTCCTTGGCGGCCGGCTGTTTGCTGACGAGGTTGCGGACCAGCTCTTCCACCAGCGATTTGTCCTTCGCATCCGCCGCCAACAGATCGAGCTGCCGAATCATCGCAGCCAGTTCCGCCTTGGAATTCGCCGCTCCGATTTGGACGGCAACAGTGTTGAGCATCGCTCGGACATGCGACTGTGACCGGTTTTTAGAATCGCTCAACAACGCCGCCAGGAATTCGCCGCGGCGTTGGCCGATCGAGCTCAGAATCGCCAACTGCATCCACGGGTCCGCACCGTCTCGCGCGGCGAGCTTGCCCAGAACGCGAGTCGCTTCGTCGCCAGCAAAGCCTCCCAGCGTGAACGCGGCTTGATAGCGAACCAGCAAGTCCGCATCTGCAGTTCGTGCCATCACCGAGTCGCGGACGTCGGCGTGATCAGCAAACAATTCGGCAATTCGCAGCGTGTGCAAAACCTCTTCTGGCGAGACGGCAGGCGTCAGCCCCCGGACGTCATCTGTCGTTCGGGACTGATCCGGGGGCTGACGTCCGTCGGCTCGCTGGAGTGCAGCGACAATCAATTTCGGCTCCAGCGCCGACAAGCCGTACAACGAATACAGCGCCATAACTCGAGCCAGCGGCGACTTCGAGTTCGCAGCCAATTCGCGCAGCGGCGCAATCGCAGCTCTGTCTTGGCGTTGATAGATCAGTCGCGAAGCGGTGTCGCGATGCCAGCCGTTCGGGTGCTCGAAGAGTTTGACGAGTTCCGTCGTCGGCAGATCGCCGAGTCGCGGCGCAGGCTTGAATCGATAACCGTCGGGGGCGATGCGGTAGATGCGACCCTTGTCCGCTCCGGCGCTCGTGTCCATGTGCTTGAGGATCGCCGGGGCGAGGAATGCGGCTCCTTCGATCAGCTCGCGATACATGTCGATGACGTACAACGTGCCGTCGGGAGCGTTCGTGAATTGCACCGGTCGGAACCAGTTGTCGGTCGAGGCAAGAAACTCGGCATCGAGGTCCGCTCGATGCGCGGTCAGGGCGATGCCATTGCGTTCCAGCCGCGCGCGGTAGACGAGATTGTTCGCGACCTCGCCGACGAAGAGTTGACCGCGATACTCGGCTGGCCAGGCATCGCCGCGATAGACCGTGATGCCGGTCGCTCCGGTGAAGAAGCCGGACGGCGTACCCCCTTCGTCCGATCCGGGAATGACTCCCGACTTTCGCAGCCGAGTTCGCAGCACCCGCCACGGCTCAACCGCGCTAGTCCGCATCAGCTTCGTGAATTTTCCATCCGGAGCGATGTTGATCGCCGCCGCCGGAGCCTGCAGGTACGGATTCCGCGCGAGATACCGCCCGTCGTACATCACGAGATGGACCGGCTCACTGTTACCGCAGACGAACGCTCGCAAGTTCCAGTCGTCGAGACTCATGCCATGCTGACCGCCGCCGCTCGTCGCGGCGATCGTCATCGCGCGCGGCTCGAGCAAAAGATGCTGTCCCCGCACGTTGATCGGCTTGGCTGCCGCCTGTCCGCCCCCGTCTCTCTTCGAGAGAGGGCTGGGGTGAGGGTCCGCATTGGCAGCACTCTCGACCGGCATCACCTCGCCTCCATCCAACCCACACGGGATGTGGAATCGATTGTCGATCCGCCAGCGAAACGAATTGAGCATCCCCTCGCCCGCTTTGTCCTGCCCAAATCCGGTGAAGAGTTTTTGCCGCACATCCGCCTTACCGTCACCGTCAGTGTCTTTGCAAAACAAGATGTCCGGTGCGACACCGACTAGAATGCCGCCGTCCCAACAGGCGACCGCCGTGGGGTAGTCGAGATCACCGACGTAGACCGTGGCCTTGTCGAATCGTCCATCGCCGTCGAGATCCTCCAACATCTTGACGTCGCCACGACCGTGCGGCTTCGGGCTGGCGTACTGGTTGTATTCGGGCAGCTCAACAACGAACGCTCGGCCGAACTCATCGAATTCCATCGCCATCGGCGAGCGAATCAATGGCTCAGCCGCGACGATCTCGGCATGAAACCCGGCTTTGAGTTTGATCGCCTTGAGGGACTCCTCTGGCGACTTCGGCGCAATCCTCGGAAGCTCAGCCGAGTAGTCTTTGTCGGCGCTGTCTTTGTCTTGAGCATCGCCAAGCGAGAGCCATGCGCCGGTCAAACAAACCGAGAACAACACGCTCAACAGCCAAGGGGTTTGTTTCATCTCGTTACTTTCTCTCGAGTGACTGCAGGAATGGTTTGGGCGTCACTCAACATATGAAATCTCAGCTGCGGGAGCGACTGAGCTACATAGGCGACTCACTCCCGCGACTCGCATTCAGAATGTCGATCGTGGTGCAATCGGCGAGACAGTTTACGCGATGACGTCGTCGATGACTCGGCCGTCGTCGATCTCAAGTCGCTTGCGGCCTGGGTAGTGCAGACGGCGGTTGTCCAAGCCGAGCAGATGCAGCACGGTCGCGTGCAGGTCGGTGACATAGTGTCCTTCGCCGAGCGCGTGATAGCCAAGTTCATCCGTCGCGCCATGGACGTAGCCGCGCTTCAGGCCCGCTCCGGCCATCCAAATCGTGAAGCCGTTCGGGTGATGATCGCGACCGTCCTTGCCACCCGCTCGCAATTCGAGACCCGGAGTACGTCCAAACTCGGTGCAGAAGACAACCAGCGTGTCATCGAGCAACCCGCGCTGTTTCAAGTCCTGGATCAATCCGGCGACCGGCAGATCGACCGTCGCGCAGAGTCGCGTGTGGTTGTCCTTCAGCTTTTGGTGCGAGTCCCACACTCCGTACGGCGACGGAAAGACTTGCACGAAGCGGACACCTCGTTCGACGAGCCGTCTGGCCGCAAGCAACCTCTGGCCAGCGAGCTTCGTGTTGTCGGCATTCAAGCCGTAAAGCGATTGAGTCGAGGCAGTCTCTTGCGAGAAGTCGATCGCTTCGGGGACGGCGGCCTGCATCCGAAACGCCAGCTCGTAGGCGCGGATGCGAGCCTGCAGCTCTTGGTCTTCCGGGTACTCGACTGCCGCCAGCAGGTTGAGCTTGTTGATCAACTCGTACTCGCGGCGTTGTTCTTCGAGCGACTGCCCGGCCTGACGCTGCCCGAACGGCAGTGGGTTCTTCGGATCCAGAGCGATCGGAACTCCCGCGTGCTGCGGGCCAAGGTACAGCGAGTCGATCGAAAGCCGCGTGTCCGACCGGGTCGGCCCGCCGAGCACTGCGAACTTCGGCAGGTTTTCGTTGAGCGTGCCAAGTCCGTAATGCGCCCACGCTCCAACACTCGGCTGTTGTTCGTCGAGCCGATGGCGACCGGTGTGAATCTGATTCTCGGCCGCGTGATCGTTGTCCGTCGTCCACATGTTTCGGACAAAGCACAGTTCATCGACCTGCCCCGCAAGATGCGGCCACCAGTCGGTCATCTCGATGCCGCTGTCCCCGCGCTTCCGCCAGCCGACCTGCATCGGGTAGATCGTCGGATACACGTCCCGAATGTTGATCTCTTCGGCCAAGACCGACCGAAAACGCTTAGTGTGCAACGGTGAGTTGACCGGGTTCTCGAACGGCGTCTTATCGAACGTCATTCCCGCGTACTGATTGAGCGCCGGTTTGGGATCGAAAGTCTCGACGTGGCTATAACCGCCGGACAAAAAAATCCAAATGACGGACTTGGCCTTCGGCGCGTGATGCAGGGGGAATGGAGTGACAAGGTGAAGAGGCGATTCGTCAGCCTTCGCAATGCCATCCTCTGCCAACATGGCTCCGAGTACGAGTCCTGTGAATCCCATACCAAGATCCGACAGACACGCGCGGCGGCTTCGATGACACGAACGGAATGTGAAATCAGGATTCATATGGAACTCTGAACTCCTCAACTCCAGAATTTGAACAGAAGCAAACGGAGGTAACAAAGGCCAACAATCTGTGATCGTTCAATCTCTTCGTTTCTTTTGCTTATTCCAGTCTAGTCCGATTCATCGGATCGTGACGAAATCGTTGTGATTCAAGAGTACTCGGACAAGGCTTTCTCGGCTGCGGGTATCGGCGGGATTGGTCAGGAATTGGGCACAGGTCGCGATTTCGGATGCGGTTGGCTGACGAGACAGGATGCGTTCGAAGGCGGCAGTGATGAAATCGCCGGCGGTTGTTTCAGTGAGCGACACGACGATGTCCGTGCTGACTTTGTGGATCATTTCGCTGTTGGTCAGCGCGAGTGCCTGCTGCGGGACGATGCTCTTGGTGCGACGATAGCAGTCGAGCGGATTCGGGGCATCGAACAGTTCGCCGAGGGGACTCATGCCTCCTTGCTCCGGGAAGACCGAGTAGTACAGGCTGCGTCGAAAGGTCTTGAGGGCGTCGGTATTCTCCAGTTCTTGGCCACCGAGTTTCGGGTCGAGCTTGCCGGCGACGAACAGCACGCTGTCTCGCACGACTTCGGCTTCCATCCGGCCGGGGTTCATGTGCCAGAGGAGACGGTTTTCAGGATCGTGATTGATTGCCGTACCGCGACCGTCGGGGGACGGCCCGGGTGATGAATCGAGCTGACCGCTTCCTGACGGTCGCAGTACGGATTCGATGACTCCGACCGACGACACTCGCCGGTAAGCCGCGCTCGTTACGATCAGTCGATGCAGGTGCTTCATACTCCAGCCGGAGTCCATGAATTCGACGGCAAGCCAGTCAAGCAGTTCGGGATGAGTCGGCTTCGCTCCGTTGCGGCCGAAGTCGGTGATGCTCGTGACGAGCGGCTGATGAAAGTGATGCGACCAGATGTGATTGACGGCGACGCGCGCGGTGAGTGGGTTGTCGCGCGAAGTCATCCACTCGGTGAGCGCTTTGCGCCGGCCGGTGCTCGTCTTCGCATATGTTGGGCCCAGCGGGGTGTAGGTTTCGACCAGCGGTTCATTCGCGGCCGCCTTCGCCTTCTCCAAAATCGGACGCGCGGCGGCGAGCCCTTTCGTTGCGGCATCGACCTCTTTTGCACGATTCATGTCGGTCATCGGCTTCGCTTCGGCGACAGCGAGTGCGTTCTCCTGCGCGAGAACTTCCGCTTCGGCCTTGCGGAGAGAAGCCTCACGTTCGAGTCTGTTGGCGTTACGAGCGGACGAAATCACGTCAACGCTTTGGCGAGCCGATGGGCGTAAGCCCTCGGACCCGTCTTGAGTATTCGCGTTGGTGCGGGGGCTGCCCCCCTCCGGCTCGCCATTTCGTTTCGTAGTGGTCACTTCGCCGAACTTCGCGCGGTCGGCGGCGATGCGGGCTTCGAGGCTGGCGAGGTCGGCGCGAGCGGCGAGGAGTTTTGATTCAGCCGCGCGAGCCGGTAACGACGCAGCATCGACGGCCCGGCGAGCAGCGAGCAACTTCGTCCACAATTCGCGCAGCGATCCATTGCCGGCGGTTGTCGAAACGACCGACGTCGCAGGAGCCACCGCGAACGACGAGGTCGCCCAACCGGCGATCCCCACAATGTCGCGATCGGCAGTGAACGTCGGAGCCTCGAAGTCATAGAACGCAACACGAATCGGAGCGGCATCCCCGACAGCGGGTGCAGTCAGCACGACATCGTCGATGACGGCCACACTGCCGGTGCGGGCGTCGAAGCTGAGTGCTTTCGTCGCGTCGCCGACGGGATTCCAGCCGTTGAGCGCAACCGGAACTGCATCGACCAGCAGCTTGTCGTCGGTCAGCGAGCGCACCGACAGCAAGCAGCGATCGGCTTTCGTTTCGAGCTTCAGCGAAACTACAAAGCGTTTTTGTCCAGCCGCAAAGTCGTAGCGGCCGGCTTCGAATTCGGTGAAGCTGCCCGGTTGATACGACATCACCCGGCCCTTCTCGAACGCGATGTAGCCGGAGGTCAGACCTTTGACGATGTCCTTTGCGAACTGAAAGTTGAAGTGCGCATCGTTCAGGATCAGCAGTTGAAAACTGAATGTCGTACCGTCGTCGAGCGATTTGAGATGCTGCACTCCGTTGTGTAACGTGCGTCGTCCGGCGGTGGCGTCGAAGAGAAGCGATTGTTTGCCGACAAGCGCCCCAGGCCGCACGGACTGTTCGGCCTCTTTCGCTGCCGCGCCGTAGGCGGCTTCGGCTTGAGCGAGTTGTTGCTTCGCGGACTCCGAAGCCTCCGACTTCGGCACTCTGCTGAGTTGCGACTCGACCGTCGCGATTGCCGCGCGAGCATCCTTTAACATCGTCTCGACGATCGCCGGGCGGAGGCCCGGATAGAACGCTGACGTCGGGAGGTTGATCGGCGCGATTGGTAAAGACGAATGCGCACGACGCACCAGCGAGTGGTCGCGCGCGTCGTTCGGTGTCGTCGCAGACGCGGAATCACGGTTCCGATCACTCGCTGGCGCGTCTTGCTGGTGGATCTGGAGAAATGCCGGCACACCCGGCGATATCGAACCGCGTTCTTTCACGCGGTTGCGTTCGTCGCCGCCGGTGTAGAACCACGTCGGGGCGTCGGGTGTCTTGTCGAAGATACGGACGGCTCCGAGCCGCTGAATCTTGCGGAGTTTGCCATAGTCATAGTCTTCAAACGGTCCCGGATCGGCTTCGCCCGGCTCGCGGTCTTGGCGGATGTAGATCGGCTCGAAGAACGCTCGCAGCCGAAAATAATCCTCCTGCGTGATCGGGTCGTACTTGTGGTCGTGGCAGTGAGCACAATTGAACGTCAGGCCGAGAAACGCTTTGCCAGTGTGCTCGACCGTGCTGCGCATCCAGTCGTTCGGATTGAGTGCGTACCAGTTGCGAATCAAGTAACCGGTCGCGACCGTCGCCTCGTCGTCTTCAGGACAGACCTCGTCGGCCGCGAGCATCTCGCGAATCATCCGGTCATAGCCGTGATCGTTGTTCAATGATCGCACGATCCAATCTCGCCAACGCCATATCTGCGGAGCGCTGTTCCAGACATCTGGCACATGCCGTCTCCCATGCCAATCGGCGTACCGCCACAAATCCATCCAATGCCGAGCCCACCGTTCGCCGTGCCGAGGATCACGCAGCAGCCGATCGACAACGTCTTCGTAAGCCGTCGGCGATTCGTCCGCGAGAAACGCCCGCAACTCCTCGCGAGTCGGCGGCAGTCCGATCAAGTCGAGATAAACGCGCCGGAGCAAGACATGCTTCTCGGCAGAGGGACGTGGTTCGATGCCCGCGGCTTCGAGTTTCGCCGCGACAAACGCGTCAACTTCATTTCGAACTTCGGATTTTGAATTTCGGATTTCCGGCCCAACCGGGCGGCTCGGTTTCTTAAATGCCCAATGCTCGCGCGGGTCTGGTTCTGGCTGCTCGTTCTCCGGCGACATCGCTCCTTGCTCAACCCACGCTTTGAAAAGTGCCCTCTGCTCAGCAGTCAGCGGCTTCCCCTCCGCCGGCATCCGCAGCGAGTCGTCTTGAGAAGTGATCCGCTCGACCAGCAAACTTTCAGCGACTTTTCCCGCAACTACCGCTGGACCACCATCACCGCCGCGACGCAACATCGCACCGGTGTCGAGCCGCAGACCAGCCGTCTGCTTCAACGCTCCGTGACAGGCAAAACAACGCTCTTTCAAAATCGGCTTGATGTCGCGCAGATAATCGACAACGGGTGCCTGGGCAGATGCTGGTAAGGCAATCGCTAGCGTGATCCCGAAGGCAAGGACGACTTTCATGCTTTCGATCCCCGTGACGAGGCCATCAGTCCTTGAGCTTGTACCGCGATCGCAATTCTTTGCGCATCGCCGCGACCGTCGCCGCGTGCGCGGCATCGTTCGCGAGATTCTTCAACTCACCTGGATCGGAGTCATGATCGTAAAGCTCGGTTCCTTTATCACCACTGTTCCATTCAGTGTAGCGGAACCGTTCTGTTCGGATCGAGCGGCCGACAATGCTCGGCTTCGTCGGCGGTGCATTCGTCATCGTCGGAGTGCCGCGAGTCACCTGCGTCAGAGCCGGCTTGTCCCACGCGGCATTCGGGTCATCGAGCAACGGCTTGAGACTCTTGCCGTCGAGCGGAGTGTGAGTCTTCAGACCGCACAGTTCGGCGAGCGTTGGGTGCAGGTCAATCAACTCCACCGGACGTCGGCTGCTCTTGCCCGCCTGCTTGCTGCCGGGAACAGAGATCAGCAGCGGCACGCGTGCCGAGTTCTCGAACAGCGACATCTTCTGCCACAGGCCATGTTCGTAGAGGTGATAGCCGTGGTCACTGAAGAACACGACGATCGTCTTGTCCGCTAGCTTCAAGCGGTCCAGCCCGTCGAGCAACTGGCCGACTTGCGCGTCCATGAAACTGGTCGAAGCGTGATACGCTTGGATCGCCTGCTTGCGGAGTTCGTCGGAGATGTTTTCCTGCTCCTTCTTCGACGACAGAAACGCCGGCTCCGGCACACCCTCTTTGTAGTTGGCCGCCAGTATCGGCAGCTTGATCTTGTCGAGCGGATACATCTCGAACCACTTCTTCGGCGCGACATACGGCGTATGCGGCCGGAAGAATCCGCAAGCGATGAAGAACGGCTTGTCGCGATGCTGCTCCATCAACTTGATCGCGGCGACTGCGGACTTCGCGTCCGTCTGTTCGGAGTCCTCGCCGTCGGCGGCCAGCCAACTGAGCGTCCCACCAAACCGCGCCGGCCCCTCGGCCTTGGGGTTGAGCGTGAAAATTTTGTCTTCGTCATCTTTGTCGCGACCGCGCGGGTTGATCCGCTCCTGCCACGACGGCGGATCGTCCAGACCGTCGGTTCCGATCTGAGCCGGCACTCCGTAGTGATACAGCTTGCCGACGCGAGCCACGAAGTAGCCCGCTTTCTGAAACGTCTGCGGCAGCGTGACATGGTCGGGCACGTTCTTGCGGAACTGCGTCGAGTTCTCAAACACGCCGGTCGAATCCGGCCGCAGTCCGGTGAGGAACGAAGCTCGCGACGGATTACACAGCGGAAATTGACAATACGCCCGCTCGAACCGCACGCCCCGCGCCGCCAGCCGATCAATGTTTGGCGACTTCACCAACGGATCGCCATAACAACCCAACCGCGGACACAAATCGTCCGAGACGACAAACAGCACATTCAACTTCTCCGCCGCCCACAACGGAGCCGCTGCCACCATCAACAACCCCGCCAACAACACGCGATAAATGCTGCGAACCAACATGCTGACCTCCGGCCACGGGAGACAAGGAAATGGGAACACTCTATTCCCGCGCTTAAACCCACACATCAGAGGTGGAGTCGCCCAGCGGGAAACGCATCTCATGGGCACGAGCCGGGCCATCAGGTTCTTGGCCGAAGTCCACGAAGAAGCGGTCGTCGAGCGTCAGCCCACCTTTGGTGGTGTCGGCGTCGATCTGCAGCATAATCGAGCCTTGCTTGGCGATCTTGGGATAAAACTGGTTGTCCCAACTGCTGACGAGCGAATCGGTGACGTACAGACGTTTGCCGTCGAGGCTGAGTTGCAGCATTTGCGGCCCACCCGTCGGGGTCTTGCCGTGAATTTTCGGAGCTTTGCCGAGCAGGCCGCCGACCCACACTTGGCCCGTAAGTTTCGGTTTGGAGGGATTGCTGATGTCGTATTGTCGGACGTCGCCGTGCAGCCAATTCGAGAAGTAAAGCCAGCGGTCGTCCAACGACACGACCAGATCGCTGATGAGGCCCGGCACCGGGAAGTCCCAGCCTTTCAGTTCTTGGCCGGCGACCTCGATGACTTTCTCGGCCTTCCACTCCTCGCCCTCTTTGAAATAGTGCCACATGACGCTGGAGAGTGCCGCTCCGACAAAGCCGTGTGTGCTCGCCGGGTTGTGATGGAAGCGGACTTCGAGCGGGATCATCCCCTGGTCGCCGAGGTCGATACTCTGGGCGATGCGCCGCTTCGACCAGTCCCAGAAGTGCAGGTGATGGCCGTACTTGCCAGCCTTCACGTCGTCGAGCTGGAAACCGGGCCGCGTGGTCTTCGGTGCTCCCCATTCGCTGCTGACCATCACGTTGTGGCGCGGCTGATACCAGAAGTCGTAATTGAAATTCATGCCGCGCGTATCGGCTTCCCAACGTCCGGCGACGTTGAATTCTTCGTCGAGCAACAGGAATCCTCCCGGTCCGTTGAGCTGCTCATCGCCGAGCATCGAGATCATGATCCGGCCATCCGCCAGGCAATGAACCGTGTGCGGAGCAGTGAGTTTTGTCTTGCGAACAATCTCGTCCGGTTCAATGACCTTGTGCAATTTCGGCGCGTCGGGCTGCTGCGTATCAATGATGTGTATGCGGCCGGAGACCAATCCGGGAACGATCAGATACCTCCGAGCGCGATGACCGTGACAACTGGCGCAGGCATTCCAACCAAAGTGATGCAGCTCATCGCCGACGTTGGGCATCTTGAGCCGATGGATGACCTGCGAATAGGTCTTCGACGACGGATCGAGATCCACCGTCGCCAGGTAATCCGGCTTGTTGACTCCGGTACCGGCATAGACGCCGATGACATACCCGATCTTCTCTGGCGGAGATTTGCGAGCCTCGTCCGGAGTGGCGAACGTGCGATCCTCGCAGTGATCGTGACCTTGAATATACCTGCTTGCCAAGGCGAGCGAGCCACCTGCCGTCACCGAAGTTAAGAACTGACGTCGATCCATGATGGCCTCAAAAAGAGTCAAAGGAAGCTTTCCTCAATAGTCAGCTTAACGTTGTTGGGAAGATGGGCCGCTGACGGAAGATGATTTTGACGGTTTCTGTGAGTCGCTTGAAAGTCAGTGCGAAGTGGTGTCTAGTCCCTTCGCCGAGCGTGTGCTCGCATCTCGAGTTACCTCTCAAACAATGAAACAGGAGCTGCATGATGAATTTCACTTCGCTTAGCGTGTTGGCTCAAGAAGGTAGCGCAGAAGGCCCGGTGGGTGCCGTAATCCTCCTTGTGCCATTGGTCGTCATCATTTTATTGATCGTCGGCACATGGAAGGTGTTCGAAAAGGCGGGCAAGCCTGGCTGGGGACAACTCATTCCGATCTACAACATCGTTCTGTTGTTGGAAATTGTGGGTAAACCGATCTGGTGGATACTCTTGCTACTGATTCCCCCCGTGAACTTTGTGGTCGCGTTAATTCTGTCCATTGAGTTGGCCAAGTGCTTCGGCAAGAGCGCGGGATTTGGCATCGGTTTGCTTTTCCTGGGATTCATCTTCTTCCCGATACTGGGATTCAGTGACGCGAAGTATCGTGGTCCGCAGAAAGGGTAACTTGTTCGCGACCTCATCCGTAAAACACAGCAGCCCGGACACCGTTTGGTGACCGGGCTGTGTTTGTTTGGCAAGTTCGAGATCAGGCAAGATCGATGGGCAGGTTGCAAACCTGCCGCCGAATCATTGCGAGACGATCTCGAAACCTTTGATGTGTTCATTGCTTTGAGCCAATTCAGTCAGCTTCGCTTTCAAGTCCAGGTCTTTGTTCGCCAGATGGAACTGGCAGGTCCGCTTCTTGAGGTCGGTTTGGACGTTGGAAACGCCTTCGAGATTCGCCAGATCGCTGCGCACGGCAGCGGCACAGCCGCCTCAGGTCATCTCTGGCAACTTGAGCGTCACCAGCACCGTCCCTTTCGGGAGAGCTTCGTCGACAACGGCGGCACTGGCCGGATCAGCGGCGTGCGGATCGCTCGCCACCGGAGGCGTACTGTTTTGGCCACAACCAAGCGCAGCCGTCAGCATCAGGGAACTCAACCAAACTTTTCTCATGGACTAAATCTCCTCAAGTTCGGAACAAGGCGAAAACTCGCGAGCAGACCAATCTCGCGAGGTGCAGGATTCTAAGGTCGGCCTTCCGCGTGGTCACGCTGCAATTCACTTGTTCTTGAGCGTTTGATACGGATTGGGAGGGGGGATGCTCACTTCGCCAGGCTGGCGTGCTCCGCGCCGTGCGAGTTCGCCGCTAACATGTCCGGCCCAAATTTGGTTTTCGTTTGAGGCTCTCATGCAACCGACTCAGTTCATCAACATTGTCAGCACCGTTCCGCTGGTCGCACCCAAGGTTTTGAAGGCCGAATTGGCGATCACACCCGCGACCACAAAAACGGTGCTCGATAACCGCGAGTCGATCCAGCGGATATTGTCCGGTGAGGACTGTCGCGTGCTGGTCGTCGTCGGGCCGTGCTCGATTCACGACCCCAAAGCGGCGTTCGAATACGCTCAGCGACTGAAAGGACTGGCCGAAAAAGTTGCCCAGCAAATGCTGCTGGTGATGCGGGTCTATTTTGAGAAACCGCGAACAACGGTCGGCTGGAAGGGACTGATCAACGATCCGTACCTCAACGATTCGTTTGACATCCAAGCCGGCTTGCGACTGGCGAGGAAGCTGCTGCTCGACATCGGCGATCTGGGATTACCTGCCGCGACGGAACTGCTCGAACCAATCACGCCGCAGTACATTGCCGACTTGCTGACTCTGGCATCGATCGGCGCACGCACAACCGAATCGCCGACTCACCGACAGATGGCCAGCGGGCTGTCGATGCCGGTCGGCTACAAGAACGGCACCGACGGCGGCCTGCAAGTCGCGATCGACGCGATGATCGCCGGCCGCACGCCACATGCGTTTCTGGGCATCGACGGCGACGGCCACACCTGCGTCGTCAACACACGCGGCAATCCGTGGGGACATCTGATCCTGCGTGGCGGTCGCTCGGGGCCGAACTACTCGCCGGAGCAAATCTCCGCAGCGGCCGCTGAACTGATGGCCGCGAAGCTCTCGCCGCGCATGCTCGTCGATTGCAGCCACGCGAACTCGAACAAAGACTACCGCAATCAGCCGAACGTCTGGCGTGAAGTCATCGCTCAGCGAGTCGCCGGCAACCAGAACATCATCGGCCTGATGCTCGAAAGTAATCTGCATCCGGGCAATCAAAAACTGACGTCCGATCCGTCGTTGCTCACCTACGGAGTCTCAATCACCGACGGCTGCATCGCCTGGAACGAAACCGAAACGTTGATTCTGGAAGCCCACGAGAAGCTCCGCAAATCTTAGCTTGGACGACCTCGTCCGAGTTGCAGATGTTCGTTGTTCGAATCCCGACCCGACCTCAAGGAGATTGAGATGCACGCAACTGGATTTCGACACGGTGGACGACTCTGGGTGACCTGTCTCGGCCTGCTGCTCGTTGGCACCATCGCCCGGGCGGATGATCTCAGCAAAGAAGAGCGCGACGCCGGATTCGTGGCAATGTTCAACGGCAAGGACTTCACCGGCTGGCGGTTTGAAGGCAAAGAGTCTCCTCCCAAAGAACTGCCGGATAACTGGAAGGTTGAAGAAGGCGCCATCAAGTTGTCCGGTGGAGGCAAGCCGCACCTCGGCTCGGCCAAGTCGTATCGTGACTTCGAGATGAAGTTCGAATGGCGAGCCGTCAAAGAAAACTACAACAGCGGCTTCTTCATCCGCAGCGGTGAGAAAGTCGGGGCCAATCAAATCAACCTCGCGAAGGCCCACGAGGGAGCTTTCATCGGCGGAAAGATCAACGGCGCGAAAGAAGTCCCGCAGTTGCAGAAGAAGCCGGGCGAATGGAACGAGTGGCATGTGCTCGTGGTCGGCGACAAAGTCACGTTTTGGTGCAACGGGCAACTCGCCTGGGAAGCGACCGGCCTGCAACCAACGGAAGGCTACATCGGCCTGCAAGCGGAGGGTGCTCCGCTCGAATTCCGCAAGCTGAGAATTCGCGAGTTGAAACCGGCCAAATAGCACATCGGACTACCGGCTACGGGGAAAAAGACTATCAAGAGGCCGGCCATGACAAAGATTACAGTTCGAGCATTCCTCCTCTGTCTGCTGCTCGGAAGAGTCGCACTTGCCGCTGATCCGCTGCCGATTGGCGACGTTGACGGCCAGCCGCTGGCGGCGAACGCCAAACGGATCATCGACGCGCTGCAGTTCCTCGGCTCACCGTTGCCAGCCGCGGAGATCGAGAAGCTCAACGCGGCGGCCAAAGAGCGTGACGCGAAGCAACTCCAACAATTGCTCGACCCGCGTGTGTTGTTGCTCGCGCACATCAATCCAGAGTCGCGGGTGAAGGTGCGGCGCGGGCCGGCCGCCGCTGAGTTGCAGCAGTTCGGATTCACGCCGGTGCTCATCAAAGTGCTCAACGAGAGCACGGTCACGAAGCGGATGAAGCTGATCAGTCCGCAGGGCGGAGCGGTCTATGCTGGAGCCAGCAAGTTTTCGTTACAGCGGCAGCAGCAGACGGAATTGAACGACAACGAGAACATCAAACAAGACGGTGATCGGTTTCTCTCCGCCGAGATGTTTGAGCAACCGCCGATGACCGATCGGCTCAGCGGTTTGGAAGTCGAGTACGCCATCGGGTTGATCCTCTCCACGGAGTCCGGCAAGCGAGAAGCGACGGTCGGCATTGATCTCGAACAGGGAAACCAAGACCTCGGCTTTCGCGGTGAGGTGCCGGTGCTGTTTCGCATTGCCCCGGCAATCCCCGTGAAACTGTCCATTCGCGACTTCGATGGAATGCCGACAACCGCGGCGCTTGTTGTGAAGGATCGCGCAGCGCGTATCTACCCGCCGCAGCCGAAACGGCTCGCTCCCGATTTATTTTTTCAGCCGCAGGTCTATCGCGTCGATGGTGAGTCTCTGCTGCTGCCTCCGGGCGAGTTCACCGTGCAGTTCGCGCGCGGGCCGGAGTATTGGGTGCGTGAGAAGAAAGTAGACGTGTCGCTCCGTGATACGAAAGTCGAGTCACCGAGTGACTCGTCAACTTGGCAACTCAACCTCGAACGCTGGGTCAACCCGCGCGACTTCGGCTTCTACTCCGGCGATCATCACATCCACGCGGCCGGGTGTGCTCACTACACGGTTCCGACCGAAGGGGTAACGCCGGAGGACATGTTCCGGCAAGTCAAAGGGGAAGGCTTGAACGTCGGCTGCGTGCTGACGTGGGGGCCCTGTTACAAGTTTCAGAGGCAGTTCTTTCAGCCCGCACCGCTCAATATCAGCGAGCCGTTCACGCTGCTGAAGTACGATGTCGAAGTCAGCGGATTCGGTTCGCAGGCGTTGGGGCATGTCTGCCTGTTGAATCTGCGAGATCAAACCTATCCCGGCTCGGACGGAACCGAAACGAAAGGTTGGCCGACTTGGACAACGCCCGTCATGCGCTGGGCGAAACAGCAAGGCGGAGTCACCGGTTACGCGCATTCGGCCAGCGGTTTGTGGATTGATCCACCGAAAGCTGCAGCGCGATTCCTCACCAAGCGGGACGCTGACAAGAACGGCAAGTTGTCGCTCGATGAAACGAAAGGCGCACTGATGCCCGAGCCGTTCGAGAAGATCGACACCGACGGCGATCGTTCATTGACCGAGCGGGAACTGACGCAGGCTCACGACCGAGCCGCCGATCAATTGCCAAACCTCGCGATTCCTGAAATGAACGGTGTCGGCGCAATGGAGTTGCCAGTCACGGTCGTCGAAGGGGTCTGCGACTTTATCAGCGCGATGGACACTCGGAGGATTCAGGAGTGGAACACTTGGTACCACATCCTCAACTGTGGCTTCCCGTTGAAGGCCAGCGGCGAGACCGACTTCCCCTGCATGAGCAGCCGCCGCGTCGGGCAAGGCCGTGTGTACGTCCAGCTTGGTGACGTGGAGAAAGTCGATTTCGCCGCGTGGTGCGAGGGAATCAAACTCGGACGGTCGTATGTCTCCGACGGCTTCGCCCACGCGCTCGACTTCGGAGTCAACGACGCTCGCCCCGGCTTCGATGACGTCGCGCTGTCGCAGCCCGGCGAGGTCACGATCACCGCGAAGGTCGCGTTCGCTCCGGTCACTCCGGAGACCGTCGCTCAAGGAGTCGTCGAGCCAGTCGGTGGCAAACGGCTCGTCGGCGACACCGTCGAACTGCACGGCCCGCGTTCCGACAAATCGGTCGAGGGAGGCGAGCGGCTGGTCGAGATCGTCGTCAACGGCCGAGCGGTCGTGTCCCGGAAAGTGCCGGCCGACGGCAAGATTCACGACCTCAAATTTCAAATCCCGATCGAGCGCAGTAGTTGGGTCGCTCTGCGTCACTTCCCGCAACTGCACACGAACCCGGTCAACGTCCTCGTCGCCGGCCAACCGATCCGCGCCTCCCGCGACAGCGCCCGCTGGTGCGAAGAGGTCATCGACCTGCTCTGGAAAAACCGCGAGCGAGTGATCGCGGAATCGGAACGTGACGAAGCGAAACGGACGTTTGAAAAGGCAAAGGCGGTCTACCACGCAATTGCCGAGTCCGGCCGGTTACCCTAAGCCGCAGACATTTACAGCCGTTTGACCTTGATGTTTTTCCAGCGGCATTTGGCTCCGTTGGGCCAGCCTTTGCCGCCGTGGACTTGGACGGAGATCGAGCCGGCGGGGCCGAGCGTTTCGGCGACCTTCTTCGCGTCGTAGCCTTTGCCGTCGAACTTTGAACCGTCGAATTCGTTGACCTTCAGGCCGTTGATCCAGGTCGTGATCTGCGGCGGATTGCCAACGACGCGAACCTTGGCGGTGTTCCAGTCGTTGACCTTCCAGGCTTTGAGCCATTCGTCGCTCGTGCATGTGAGGGTTGTGGTCGGAGCAGGTTCGGTCGGCTTGGCGAACAGCTTCAGAAGCTTGCCGTCTTTCTCTTCGCCAAAGATGTCGTAAGGCCGGGTGTTGAAGCCGCCGGTTCCTTCGCCGTAGATGTGGCCGACGTTTCCTCGGTCGTGATAGTCCACCATCATCTGGAAACACTGCCCCTTGTCGTTGGCTCGCACGAACAGGCCGGAGCAGACGCCCCAATCGGGCTTCATGTCGATGAGCAACTCAAAGTCCTTGAACTTCTCATCGGTCAGCAGGATACCGCCGTTGCCGCTGCCGGGCGGGTCTTGCTCGCCAGCGATGGCACCATCCTCGACGACCCAGCTTCCACCGGTGCCGTGTCCGATCCGCTCCGGGTTCTTGTGCCAGCCGGCCAAAGTCTTGCCGTCGAAGATCGGCTTGAAGTCGTCGTCCGCAGCGCGGGCGAAATCGAGTATGGGCAACAACAAAGCGGGCAACAGCAGTAGTAGGCGTCGCATGGAAAAAGTCTCCGAAGCGGAAGTGTGATCGAGTCCGTCAAACGTCGAAAGGATGCTAAGACCGCCCAGACAACAGGACAAGTCGCACGGCGAGCAACTCCTGTTGCCGGTACAATCGGGGACGTCCTATCTTCGCGCCCCCTTCGATCCGGCTGGTCGGGACTGGATCGCAACTCCGGGAGCCTCCGTGATGGCTCGTGCGATCGTTGCCGCAGGTTGTTGGTTCGCGCTGCTGAATCTGTTCGGCTCCGCGCCGGTGTCGGCCGACGGTCTGTTGAGTTCCGCGCGCAGCGAAGTCCGGGATTCCAGTTCGTCATCGCCCAAGTCAGCCAGCAGCCCTGGCAGCCACTCGGACGAAGACGATGATGGCGATTCGTTTTTCGGAAGCCTGCTGACGAGCCTCTTCAGCAGCGACTGCGGCTGCGAACCAGGTCAAGCCAGCAGCTTCACCGGCGGAGCGGTCTTCACCGTGTTGGCATCGCCGTGGCTGATACCCCGCTCGATCCTTGAGGACAAAGACGAGGTGCTGACGATGGCCGACTTCCCGTATGCCGAGAATTGGGACGGCTACTTCGTCAACCAAGTCCCGCAACCGGAATGGGCCAAGCCCTGGTCGGGACGATTCCTTGCGGAGTCAGGAACCAACTTCGACGGCCTGCAAAAACATGGCGGCCGATTGCGGCTCGACACGAGCTCTCGCTGGGGCTTGGACACCGAATGGAACTTCCGACGCGAGACGCTATCGTCGGGACACGACACGCTCTGGAACGGAGATGCAAACCTCGTCTATCGGTTCGCTCAAAGTCGCCGTGCGGCGTTCTACACCGGCTTGGGAGTCAACTGGTTGTCGGATCGCTTTGGCGGCAACGCGGGATTCAACTTCACCTACGGCGCGGACTTTTACCCAGCCGATCCCTGGGTCATTTCCGGGGTCATCGACTGGGGCACGCTCGGCCATGCCACGATGTTTCATGGCCGAGCGACCGTTGGAATGATGCTCAATCGGCTGGAAGTCTTCACCGGCTACGACTACCTCAAGCTCGGCGGCACATCGCTTCCGAGCTTCGTGGCGGGCGTGCAGCTCCATTTCTGACGCATGTGACACGCGGCTCACTCTTCTTCTTCGTGGACCTTTGACGAAGCGACGATCTTTTGTTGCTCGTTGCCGGGGACGACTTCGTAATGCGATGGCTCGAAGGTGTACGAGCCTTGGCCACCGGTAATGCTCGACAAGCTGCGGGCGTAGGTTTGAATTTCCGCCAGCGGCACCGAAGCTTTGACGACCGTGAAATTTCCGGGGAGCGTGTCCATTCCCTCCATGCGACCGCGGCGCGTGTTGAGGTCGCTGGTGATGTCCCCGAGCTTTTCGCCGGGGACAGTGATCTCCGCCTTCACGATGGGTTCGAGCAACACCGGCTTCGCCTTTGCGAAGACCTCTTTAAAACACTGCCGCCCGGCAGTCTTGAACGCGGTTTCGTTGCTGTCCACCGGATGGTCCTTGCCGAAGAACAGGACGCACCAGCAGTCTTGAACCTGATAACCGGCGAGCACTCCTTTCTCCATCCGCTCCTTCACTCCCTTCTCGACGGCGGGAATGAAGTTGTTTGGAACGCTGCCGCCGCTGACGCAGTCCACGAAGGCGTAATTCAGCACAGGGTCGTAGTGAAATGACCGCAGACTCTCGAAGCGTTCCTTGATGAAGTATTCCTCCGGCACGATCCCTTGCGGCAGCGGGCCGATGCGAAAGTGGACTTCGGCGAACTGACCGGAGCCGCCCGACTGCTTCTTGTGGCGGTACATCCCTTCGGCGTTCATGTTGCAGGTTTCACGGTACGGGATGCGCGGCATGGCGGTGTTGACGTCGACTTTGTCCCGCTTGTGAAGCCGATGCACGATCGCTTGCAGATGCAGGTCGCTCATCCCTTGAATGACCATCTCGTGGGTCTGAGCCTCGCGCGTGACGTGGAAGGTTTGGTCTTCCTCTTCGATCTTGTGCAGCGCAACAGAAATCTTCTGCTGATCGGCCGCGGTCTTCGGAGTGACGGCGAGACCGACCATCGGGCGTGGGAAATGAATCGGAGGGAAATCCACATGGACTCCCTGAGCCGAGACGGTGTCACCGACCGACAAGTCTTCCACCTTGGCGATGGCGATGATGTCGCCGGACGTGGCGTAATCGACCGGTTCGCTCTTCGAGCCTTGCACTTCCAGCAGATTGCTGAGCTTGATCATCTTGTTGTTGCGGTGATCCTGAACCGTCGTGTCCTTGGCGATGTGGCCGGAGAAGACGCGGAGATAGGCCAGCTTGCCGACGAACGGATCGATGCGGACCTTGAAAACCTGCGCGACAAACGGCTCATCCGGCGACGGATTGATAATGACGTCCTTGCCTCCTTCGCCGGTCGCGTGATGATCTTCATCCAGCGGCGTCGGCGCATAATCGGCCAGCGCATCGCCAAGCTCCTGCACTCCAACTCCGGTCTTGGCAGAGGTGAACATGATCGGAATCAACGTGCCATGTCCGATCGCTTTGCCAATGAGATGGATGATTTCGTCTTCAGAGACTTCTTCACCGCCAAGAAATCGTTCCATTAATGACTCGTCGGCCTCGACGATCGCGTCCATCAACGCTTGATGGTAGTCCTGCGGATTGAGCGGCAAGCCAGCCGGGACGTCCCCTTTGATTTGCAGCGCGCTGTGAACCGCAGTGAACTTGCTGCCGGTTCCGTTCGGGACGTTGATCGGCACGCACGAGCTGCCCCAGTGATCACGGATGCTCGCGACGAGTTTTGGGATATCGACGTTGTCGCCGTCGACTCGGTTGACCACGATCATTCGCGCGAGATGCTCGTCGGTCGCCAGTTGGAAGCAACGGCGAGCATTCACTTCGAGTCCCGCGTTCGCATTCAGCACCACGACAGCGGTTTCAACCGCTCGCAACGCGCCGCAGACTTGGCCGATGAAGTCGGGATAGCCGGGGCAGTCGATCAAATTGACCCGATGGTCGGCGTGCTCGTAGCGGCAGACATGCGAGAAGAGGGACTGCTTCTTCTCCTTCTCGTCATCATCGGTGTCGAGCAGGCTGGTGCCGTCGTCCACCGAACCGGCTCGCGTGCCGATACCCGCCTTGAACAGCAGCAAATCGGCCAGAGTCGTCTTTCCCGAATGCCCGTGCCCAACGAAAGCGACGTTCCTGATCTCATCGACCTTGTGCTTCGACATTCTCAGCTCCCTCAGTGATGTGCGTCACGGAGCCAACCGATCAAGCGCGAACTCAGGCAAACTTAGACTGCCTCGTTCGCGAAAGAAGTGCATCGCACGACCGGCCAGCCAAACCTCCGCCTCGGACGGGCGGAACCAGGCGACATGGTATCCAGCCCAACGGGAGTGGCAACAAAGAGCCAACCTGCTGGAGTACCCTCACTCCGATTCACCCCGCTAAACCTCGCGGATGTGACCGATGCGGCGTCGAATCGTGCGTTCGTTGCATTCATGCACCTCAGCCAACTCGCGATGACTTAACTCCAGCAGCTTCAGAAACACCACCGTTCACAGTTCGCCGGGCGGGCGGTCGATGAGTTCGTTGGCAGTCGCCGCAATCTGAGACAACTTGGTGCCGCATCGTGCGCTCTCCGGAGAAATGATCGCGTTCATAGCCCCGCGAGCCGCGAGTTTGCGTCGCCAAATTGCGGCAGCTTCACGTCCATGCGGTCCAGCAGCGACAGGTACAGGCTGCACAGTTTGCGGTTCTCATCGCCGCTCGTGGTGAAATCCAAGACGCGACCGGTTTCGAGCGTGCCACCCAGACCACCGGCCAGAAGCAGCGGGACCTTGGACGAGTCGTGTTTGCTGCCCGACCACATATTGTTGACGAACATCAGGCACGAGTTGTCGAGCACCGTCCCTTCCCCCTCCGGCATCTCGTTGAGCCGCGTGGCGAGGTACGCGAGCTGGCTGACGTAGTATCGCGAGACCTTTTCGTAGTCGTCCCCTTCGTCGTAGTGCGACGCCGGATGATGTGCGGTCCGCACGTCGAGGAACGGATAGAACAGGCCCGACAGATCGCGGCACAACAGCAGCGTGGCGACACGCGATTTGTCGGTCTGAAATGCGAGGGCGATGATGTCTCCCATCAGCCGCATGTGCTCGCGGATGTCCTCGGGCAGGCCGTTGTCGGGACGCTTCATCGTGATCGCCAGTCGGCCTCGATTCGCGGCGTTCGTGTCGGCGGTCGTCTTCTCGTCGCGCATTCGTTCGACGCGTTTCTCGACTTCGCGAACGCTGGCGAGGTACTCATCAAGCTTCACCTGATCGGCACTGCTGACCTGCCGACTCAGATGCGCGGCATGCTCTTTGACACGGTCGAGGATACTCTTGGTCCGCTTGCTTCCCTGGTTGTCGAACAGGCTGTCAAACGCCAGCGACGGATAGACCTCCATCGGCACCGGCGAGTTCGCATCCTGCCACGAAATGTGCGAGCTGTACGCCATCGAAAAGTTGGTCTCGTGATACCCGGTGATCGGCTGCTCGCAGCCGAGCACCAAGCTGGGCATCGCCGTCTCTTCGCCGAACCGATTGGCGAGTACCTGATCGACGCTGATTCCGCCGCGCAGCACCGCTCCCTTTTGCAACGCCACACCCGACAGAATGTTGCCGGTCTGTCCCGGATGAATACCTACCCCGGTCGCGTGCTTGTTGAACAGGCCGCTGACGACATTGAGCTTCGTCTTGAGCGGCGCGAGCGGCTCCAGCGTCCTGCTCAACTCCATCTCCGCCCTGGCCCCCTTGGCCCACCAATGCTTCGGATTGATCCCATTCCCCATGAACATCGCCGCGAAACGTTTCGGAGGCAGGGCACTTTTGCCCGACTCATCGGACCACACCGGAACCGACTCCAGCCACGGTAGAGACATCGCAACACCGACGCCTCGCAGGACCGTGCGGCGGCTAATTCGAGATTGATTTGTCATCACAGATCGACCTCTCGGGGAAACATCATTTGCGGCGTTCGTCTTGTCCACGCTTCGTCAGGAATTGAGGACTGGTGACGATCGACTCGATCAGGCTGCCGAACCGTTCATTGCCGGCTGACAGTTTAGCACGCATCTGCTCAATGGTCGTCTTGTCCGACAGTTGCAGGCTTCGGCCGAGGGCGTACGCGAACAGTTTGCGGCAAAGATTTTCGAGGAATTCCTCCTGACGTTTCTGCGACAAGTATCGCCGCAGGCCGTCGAGGCCAGTCCCCTCGCTGCCGTCGGGGAAGGTGGCCTGTGCATCGACCGAATGGCCGCCAAAGTCTTGGTCGCGGCGTTCGCCGGTTGGGCCGTAGCTCTCGAAGACCAGGCCGATCGAATCGAAGCGTTGATGACAGCCCGCGCAGGCTTGGTGATCGCGGTGTCGAACGAGAAGTTGTGGCAGCGTCAGATCGCCAAGCATCGCTTCATCTTTGGGAAGCTCGGGAACTTCCGGTGGTGGCGGCGGGATGTGCTCGCCGAGCAGTCGGCGGACGACCCAGTAGCCACGCTTCACGGGACTCGTCCGCAGGCCGGGTGAGTTCTTCGTCAGAAAGACCGACATCGGCAGCAGCCCGCCCCGACCGTAACGATGAGCGTCTTCGATGCGGAACCAGGTTGCCGGGCCGGTTTGCGGTTCGGCATTCGTGTCGCGGACCGATACGGCTGCGGGGATGCCGTAGTGCTTCGCGAGGATTGAGTTCACGAACGTGTGATCGGCGTACAGGAAATCGAGGACCGAGCCGTCCCGCTGCACAACGTCGATGAAGAAACGGATCGGTTCTTCGAACATGGCGGCCCGCAGTTCGTTCGTGAAACTGGCGAAGCGTTGGCGATCGACGCTGTTGTGTTCCTCGAAGCGGCGGAATTCCAGCCAGTTGCCAGCGAACTCGGTGGCGAGACCTCGAACGCGGTCGTCTTGCAACATGCGGCGCGTCTGCGCGATGAGCACTTCCGGCTGATGCAGATCGCCAGCAGCGGCGTGAGCCAGCAGTTCATCATCGGGCATGCTCGACCATATGAAGTAGCTCAACCGGCTGGCGAGTTCGTCATCCGACAACAGATGGGCGGCTTCACCGGACGCCACGAAATCGAAGCGGTAGCAGAAGTGTGGCGACATCAGCACGCTGACGACCGAATCGCGGATCGCCTCTTCGTGGTTCAGTCCGTCTTGCTCGCGCAGGCGACGATAGAACGCGAGCAGATCGTCCCGCTCGTCGGGCGACAGGGTACGGCGATACGCACGCTTGGCGAACTTGGTGAGCGATTCGAGGTGGCTCGGTTCTGCGTCGAGTCGCGCTTTCTCGATCCAGCGGCAGTCAGCATTCATGTTCGCGAAATAGGTTTCGATCGCCTCAATCGCTGGAGCGCTGGCTTCTTGCTGGCGGGCCTTGACCAGATAGGCGTCTCGCATTCGCGTGAGCTTCGCTTCGGTCGTCACGTCCTTGTCTTCAGGGCGAGCGAAATCGAACTCGGCACCGCCAGCGAAGCGGGGCGGCTCAGCGCGCTCGAAGAACAGAAAATCTTTGTACTGCCGCATCGGGACACCGGTGACGAAGTTTAACTCTTGCCACAGCAAATCGAGTTCGCGTTGGCCGGCTTCGTCCAGAATCAGTTCATACAGCGGTTCGTCGTCGCGGAAGTAGCCTTGCATCAAGTGAAATCCGGCCGTCAGCAAGCGTACATCGGCCCCCAATTTCGCGTCGGCGTAGTGGCCACGGCTGGAGATCGCGAACGCATTCGGAAACACGCGGCAGAAGCGCTCGCGAGCCGCATCGAGCGACTCATCCTTGCCCTCACCGGAATATCGCATCCGCTGAGCAGCGAGCTGCCGATTCCACCACAGGACCAGCGGCTGGCTGCCATCCGACTGCCCCTTCACATGCAGCTTCTCGATCTTTGGATCGAGTTCTTTGCGCAGCTTGATGACGAGGTCGCGGAGTCGCTCGCACCCCCGCCGCGCCTCATCTGACTGCTGCGGATCAGACGGCAACTTGTCCCATTCGGCCCGCACTTCGGCGAGTGGGCCAGTCGGTTCGGATTCCATCAGCGCCAAGCACATCGCATCGAGATATTTCGTGCTGAGGGAAAGCGGTGATCGTGATTCGAAACGTCGGCTGGACGATTCTGTCCGACTTCGAGATTGGGAAAAGATCACTCGTTCGGGGAGGTGTCGTCGTTGCCACGCGGCAAAGAAGTAGTCCGCGAGATCGACATTGTGCCGCTGATAAAAGTCAACGATCTGTTGCACGCAAAACTTGTCGCGATCGGTTTCGGTCACAGCGGCATGCGGAGCGAAGACGAATCCCTCCGGCTTGAGCACGACGTGATCCGCGACGAGTCGAGCCGCTGCCAGATATTTCTTCACGAGCGCCGGCGACATCGTCAGCGATTCGCCGGAGTTGTCGAATCCTGCTTCGTTGGCGGGATCGACGGGGAATTCGCGGGTTGGACGGAGATCGACGCCGGTCAGATCGCGGATCGTGTTGTCGAACTCGGCGTTGCTCAACCGCCGCGCCAGCACTGGCCCTGGATCGCCCGCGTGGCGGCGGGCTTCGTGCTCGCGAAATTCTTTGATCCACTCGCTGACAACTTGCCGGACATGCGAGTTCGGTTGTTGCGGAGCGTTTTTGGGCGGCATCTCGCCAGCTTCGAGTCGTTCCAGGATGAGGTCCCACACGAGATGATTCTGCACGACGGCTGCAAGTGACGACTGAGCGCTCAGGTCGAGCTTTCCTTCTTGTTTTTCGATCCCGTGACAGCTCACGCAGTGGCTTTGGACAAACGGCAGCACGTGGTTGTTGAAACGCTGGTCCAACGTCGGTTCAGCGGATGGCTTGTCGGGCTGCGCCGTCACGACAACGAACCCGGCCAGAGCAGCCAACGAAACGAACAGGGAAAACCGCGACATGAAACAGCCCTTCCAATCCGGCGGCCGTGAGGCTTGTTGTTGCTCGCCAGGTTGTTGTTTTCTCACTCAAAAGCGACCATCAGGCCACTGCCCACTCCGTCGCCCCGCACTCTAGGATATCGGAAGGCCGAGCATGAAAAGAACCAACAGAAGTCTTGGCTGGTTTTCGTTCGGCATCTTATGGCTGACCGCGTGTCACGTGACGATGGCTGATGAAGAATCGCCAGCGGCCAAGCCGAATATCGTGTTCATCATGGCCGATGACCTCGGCTGGGCCGACGTCGCGTTTCACGGCGGCAACGTACCGACGCCGCATCTGGATCGGCTCGCACGCGAAGGACTCGAACTCGCACAGCACTACGTTGCTCCGGTGTGCAGCCCGACTCGAACGGGATTGATGACTGGCCGCTGCTGGAGCCGCTTCGGCGTCACGAATCCGCAGAACGAACGGGCGTTGCCGTGGGACACAGTCACTCTGCCGCGAGCGTTGCAGAGCGTCGGTTACGACACCTGCCTCACGGGCAAGTGGCATCTCGGATCGCTGCCAGAGCAGGGGCCGAATCATTTTGGTTTCGATCATTCTTACGGCTCGCTGGCTGGCGGAGTCAGTCCGTGGAATCACCGCTATAAGCAAGGGCCATTCACACAGACGTGGCACCGCAACGAAAAGTTGCTCGAAGAACCGGGGCACGTCACCGACCTGATCGCCGCCGAGGCCGTGAAGTGGATTGAGTCGCGCGGCAACGCCCCGTTCTTTCTGTACGTCCCGTTCACGGCGGTCCATCTGCCGATCAAAGAACCGGACGAGTGGTTGCGTGGTGTACCAGGTTCGATCAAAGGGGACGTTCCACGCCACTACGCCGCCTGCGTGATGCACCTCGACGATGCGGTTGGCCGAATCATCACGGCTTTGAAAAAGAAGGGGCGTCACGACAACACGCTGCTGGTCTTCACCAGCGACAACGGAGGCAGCACGGCTGGGAACAACGATCTCAATTACCCCGACGACAACTGTCCGAACGGCAAGCTGGTCGGCAACAATCATCCCTGGCGCGGCGAAAAGGGATCGCTGTACGAAGGTGGCACGCGCGTCCCGACGGTCGTCTGCTGGCCCGGCCGAGCGAAACCCGGCAAGGTGAGCAGCCCCGTGCAGATCACCGATTGGATGCCGACGTTCTGTGCCATTGCCGGTGCTCGTCTCGAACGTGAATTGAATTGGGACGGCATCAGCCTCGTGTCGCTGCTCACGGAACATGCCGATCTGGCGACTCGTCCGTTGTACGCGGTTGCACCCGGCTGGCGTTCGCGTTCTTTGCGACTCGGCGACTGGAAGCTCATCGTTCACGAAGACAAGAACGCTCGCAGAGTCGAACTGTTCGACCTCGCGGTCGATCCAGCCGAGTCCAAGAACCTGGCCGAACAACTGCCCGACCGAGTCCGACAAATGCTCGATGAACTCGACAGAGCGGCGAAGCGTGATCGAGATGCCGTCGCAGGGAAATGAACCGTTGTGCCGACCTCGCTTAGGGAAATGCGAAATGAAAACTGAAAGCTTTGGCGGGCGAATGATCGAAGTGGCCGACAGCGAAAGTGAGTTGCGGGCGTTGTACGGAGCACCCTCCGAGATTGCGGCTCGCAAGTGCCTGCATCGACTCGATGAGCATTGCCGACACTTTATCGAGCGGTCGCCGTTTTTGTGTTTGTCGAGCGCGGCGGCCGACGGTTCAGCTGACATTTCGCCACGAGGCGACGCCCCTGGATTCGTTCGCGTGCTGGACGACCAGACGCTGTTTGTGCCGGATCGATTGGGGAACAATCGCATCGACTCGCTGAGGAATCTGGCGTGCAATCCATACGTTGGACTGCTGTTTCTAATTCCTGGCATCGACGAAACGCTCCGTGTAAACGGGGTCGCGCGAGTCGTGCTGCGATCAGAACTGCTCGACGATTGCGCGGTCGGCGGTAAGACGCCTCGCAGCGGAATACTGGTCGATGTGCGCGAGGCGTTCCTGCAATGCGCGAAGGCTCTGAAGCGGTCGCGACTTTGGTCCGCGGACTATCGGCTGACACGCGATCAAATGCCAACGCTGGGCAAAATGCTCGTCGATCAGCTCTGTCTGGCCGCGCCGGCCAGCGAACTCGACGCGATGATCGACAAGGCATACCGCGAAAAACTGTACTGACCTGCGATTCCAGCACGACGAGCCAGCGAGTGGTCTCGAAGATTTAACCACTCGCTGGCGCGTCGTACTGGTTGATGCGCGGCGCTCGACTTTCTACCGTGCCGCTTCGCTGGAGCGGACGATTTTCACCACGCAACTATTCATCGAGCGGGAGCGACCCATGAACTTTCACGTTGTGAGATCCTTATTTCCTCTTTTGGCAGGTGCGATGTTGAGCCACTTCACTCCGACAGTCATCGCCGACGAACCATTGGTCTTCATTTCGTCCTTCGCAGCCGGGGACAAAGGAGCCATTCACGCTTTCGAGGGGAATTCGAAGTCCGGCCAGCTCAGACCGCGGCATCAGACAACCGGCGTCGAGAATCCGTTTTTCCTGGCGGTCTCGAAAGACCAGAAATTTCTGTACTCGATCCACGCGAAAAACTTCGGCGGCAAAGACCACGAAGAAGTGGCCGCGTACCAGATTGAGGGACGCACGGGAAAACTGAAACTGCTCAATCGCCAATCGGCACGCGGCACAGCGGCCTGCTCTCTGGATGTCGACGCGATGGGCAAGTCGGTGTTCGTTGCCAACTATTCCAGCGGCAGCGTCGCGTCGCTGCCGGTGCAGGCGGATGGTTCGCTCGGCGAGGCGGCGTCCTTCGTGCAGCACACCGGATCCAGCGTCGATCCCGCTCGGCAGAAGGAACCGCACGCGCACTGTATCGTCGTCAGCCCGGACAATCGGTTCGTGTTCGCGGCAGATTTGGGACTCGATCAAGTGCTCAGCTACCGGCTGGATGCGAAGACGTCGAAACTGACTCCCAACGATCCGCCGTTCGCCAAATCACCCGCGGGAGCCGGGCCTCGGCATCTGACGTTTCACCCGAACGGCAAACGAGTCTACGTCATCAACGAACTCAGCAATTCGGTGACTGTGTTTGACTACGACTCTCAAGCGGGCAAGCTCACTGAGAAACAAACCATTTCGACCGTTCCGCCCGACTTCAAAGGAACAAGCCACTGCGCCGATTTAAAGATCACACCGAACGGCCGTTTCCTGTACGGCACGAATCGCGGGCACGACAGCATCGCCGCTTACCGCATTGGTGACGATGGAAAGCTGACGCTGATCGGCATTGAACCAAGCCTTGGCAAGGGTCCGCAAAACCTGGCGATCATGCCCGGTGGTGAACTGCTGCTGTGCGCGAACATGCCGGGAAATAACGTCGTGACGTTTCGGATCGACTCGCAGACCGGCGGTTTGAAATCTGTCGGTGAACCGATCGCGATCACCAGTCCCTCCTGCATCATGGTCCTGCCGTCTCAAACCGAGAGCGCGTTTGTGCTGGAGCCGGGCTTCGAGATGCTGCTCAATGGGACCGATCTGACCGGCTGGCACTACGCCAACGGCCCCGAGTTTAAAGGCCAGAAAGACGCCAGCGATGGCCGTTACTCCGCTCGTGACGGTCATATCGTTGTAAATCCGGGCAAGGGCCTGGCTCAGATGTGGACCACGCGCGAGTTCCCGCACGACTTCCACTTGAAGCTGGAGTTTCGCGCCGAAGTGAACGCCGACAGCGGTATTTTCCTTCGCAAGCCGCAGCTTCAATGTCGCGACTACCTGGTCGCCGGCCCGTACAAGGACTTGAAAAAGTACAAGCCACAAGACTGGAACGAGATCGAAGTCATCGTCAAAGGTAAAGTCGCCACCTGTACCTGCAACGGCGAAGAGTTGAAATTCCCCAACGAACTGCCGACCACCGGCCCCATCGGTCTCGAAGCTGACCGCGGCCAGATGGAGTACCGCCGCATCCGCATCAAGGAATTGAAGTGACCCCCAAAGGGCGTTTCAGGCAGATGCTCGGCCGCAACGACTCGCGGGCAACTGGTCGTCAAGACGAGATGCTCGTGGTGGTGAAGCGGGATTTGGA
>Ga0194128_10000349_pt1 | contig 84489 bp, 90 predicted proteins | sample TA2KigCa65mmetaG_FD_148650 | JGI IMG/M metagenome (GOLD analysis project Ga0194128, IMG submission 148650) | Freshwater microbial communities from Lake Tanganyika, Tanzania - TA2015037 Kigoma Deep Cast 65m | ecosystem: Environmental > Aquatic > Freshwater > Lake | place: Tanzania: Lake...
GCCCTTGCTCGCCCCGTAGGCGAGATTCCCGGCGGTGTGGTCGCTCGTCAACGCGACGATCCGCCCTGCGCCGTGGGGCCCGGGGAACTGCTCGGCGAAGGCGCGGACCAACAGCCACGTCGCGCGAGCGTTCACTGCGAACACGCGGTCGAAGTCTTCGACCGTCGTGTCCGTGATGCCGGCGTCGACGCCGTCGCAGTGGGACATGACGAGCGCCCGGACCGGGCCCAGCTCGGCCCCGACCTGCTGGAGCACCGCCGCGGGCACGTCCGGGTCGGAGACGTCGGCCTCGATGCCGACGGCCGCGGCGCCGAGCCCGACCAGCTCCTCGTGCAGCGCGGCAGGTCCGTCATCGGCACCCCACGGCATGCGCGCGTCGTAGGGCTGGAAGTAGGTGACCGCGACGCCCCAGCCGTCGGACGCGAGGCGCCGGGCGATCGCCGCGCCGATGCCGATGCGGCGGCTCGCCCCGGTGACGAGCGCAACTGGGCGCACAGGCGGCTGGACGAGGCTCACGACCTGAACCTAAGCGCTGCCTGGCAACCCGCGCTCAGGGACGGTCCGCGGTCGGTGCGTCGAGCGTGCGGAACGTGCTCGTCTTCGAGTCGAGCACGGCGGGCACACCCAGCGGGACCGTCAGCATCGGGTCGGTGTGGCCGACGTCCACGTTGGCCAAGATCGGGACGTCCCGGTCGCCGACCGCATCCGAGACGACGCGCCAGAGACGCGCGACGGCGTCACCGCGGTAGTTCGCCGGGCGCGCGAACACGAGTCCCACGATCTGGTCGAACACCCCGAGGCGGCGCAGGTCGGTCAGGTACGCGGCGACCTCTCCTGGCGACGGTGCCAGCTCGGACGTCTCCAGCAGGAGGATCGCCCCCTCCAGGTCGGGCCACTCGGTCGAGCCCTTCACGTGCCAGCACAGCGTCTCGAGGCAGCCGCCCGTCACCGGCCCGGTCGCGACGCCCTCGCGCAGCCAGGTCCAGCCCGCACCCGGTTTCGTGGCCCGAGCCCGGGTCAGGTCCGCTTGGACCGCGAAGTCGAGGAACTCGTCGGTCCATTCCGTCGCGGGCTCGTGTGCGAGCGGCGCGTCACCGAACCAGGCGGCGCGAAGGGAACGGTTCGTGAGGGCCGGAACCTCCGGATACTCGGCCAGGTTGGTGACGAACGCCGGCCCGTAGAAGGTCGCGAGGCCGGCGTGCCGCGCGAACGCGGCGTGCAGAACGGTGATGTCCGACAACCCCTGGAACACCTTCGGGTTGGCCGCAACGAGGTCGTAGTCGAGCAGCTCGAGGAGCTCGTTGGCGTGGTTGCCGCCGATCGCGCAGAGCACGACGCGCACGTCGGGATCGGTGAAGGCCGCGTGCAGGTCGTCGACGCGCTGGCGGGGCGTTCCGGCCGTCCATTCACCTACGACGCACGCGTTCGGCATGATCCGGACCCGAAGGCCGAGTGCTTCGAGATACGCGCGGCCGCGCTCGACGCGGTGGGAAAAGCTCCCGGCCGCGTGCCATGAAGGACTGACGATCGCCACGGTGTCGCCGTGCCGGACACGCGGCGGGAGCTGCAGGACGGGAGTGGGCACGACGCCGGCTCAGCCAGTGAGCCGGTCGACCAGGTAGTCGATCGCGCGGGTGAGCGTGGCGACGTCGTCGGGCTCGATCGCGGGGAACATCGCGACGCGCAGCTGGTTGCGGCCGAGCTTGCGGTACGGCTCGGTGTCGACGATCCCGTTCGCGCGCAGCGTCTTCGCGACCGCGGCGGCGTCGACGGTCTCGTCGAAGTCGATCGTGCCGACGACGTGGCTGCGCTCGGAGGGCTTGGCCACGTACGGCCGGGCGAACCCGCTGGCCTCGGCCCAGCCGTAGAGGATCTCGGCGCTGCGGTCGCACCGGTCCGCACACCACTCCAGCCCGCCGTTGCCGAGCATCCACTCGACCTGGTCGGCGAGGAGGAAGATCGTCGCGAGCGCGGGCGTGTTGTACGTCTGATCGAGGCGGCTCTGGTCGAGCGCGATCGTCAGGTCGAGGCTCCCGGGCACCCAGCGGCCGCTGGCGCCGATGCGCTCGATGCGCTCGATGGCGGCGGGCGAGCATGCGGCGAGCCAGAGGCCGCCCTCGGATCCGAAGCTCTTCTGCGGCGCGAAGTAGTAGACGTCGGTCTGGGTCGGATCGAAGCGGAGGCCGCCTGCCCCCGAGGTGGCATCGACCAGCACGAGCTGCTCTGGGGTTGCGCCATCGGGGCGTGTGACGGGCAGCACGACGCCGGTGGAGGTCTCGTTGTGCGGCCAGCAGTATGCGTCGACGTCCGGGTTCGCGACCGGGCTCGGGTGCGTGCCCGGCTCGCTCTCGATCACGTCGGGGTCGTCGAGGTGCGGCGCGTTCGCGGTGACCGCGGCGAACTTCGACGAGAACTCGCCGCACACGAGGTGCTGGCTGCGCCGCTCGATCAGCCCGAAGCTCGCTGCGTCCCAGAACGCGGTCGCACCCCCGTTGCCGAGCAGCACCTCGTAGCCGTCGGGCAGGGCGAAGAGCTCGGCGATGCCGTCGCGCACCCGGCGCACGACGGACTTCACGCCGGGTTGGCGGTGGGAAGTGCCCAGGTAGCCGTGCGCGGCGTCGGCGAGCGCGGCGACGGCCTCGTCGCGCACCTTGGACGGCCCTGAGCCGAACCGCCCGTCGGCCGGGCGCAGGTCGGGAGGCAGCACGATCGCGTTCGGGTCCGGGCTCGCGCTCACCCCGTCGAGCCTACGCGCCGGGGCACTCTCGCTCCCCACCGTTCTCGGCACGATTCGGGCCCTTATTGGGCCCAGAACGTTCCGAGAACGGGTGGCGGCCGGCCATCGCGCGGAGGGCCGCCGGGTCCTGCAGTGCGAAGAGCACGTGGCCGAGCACGAACGCCCACACCCCGAACGCGAAGACGTCGTGCACGAACGTGGCACCGGTCCGCCAGTCGAGCGGGAACGGCTCGTACCAGCGCATCACGATCCCGGTGCCGAACGTGACGACCACCGCGGCCATGAGAAACGACGCGTTCACCTGCTGGCCGCGGTTGAACTTCGGGTCGCCACGTTGCAGCCGGCGCATGTCGGCCAGCAGCGGTCGACCCCAGCGGGGGAGCACCGCGACGAGGAAGCTGACCGCGATCGCGATGCCCCCGTAGACGTGGAGCGCGCGCACGAGCTCGCGCCGGCCGACGAGCGCCGACAGCTCCCCGATGTAGAGGACCGCTCCGGTGAGCATCACGACGGCGAACAGGGCTGCGTTGGCCCAGTGGAACACCTGCTCGGCCCTCGTGAACCGCGGTGTTGCATCCGTCGGGGGTTGCTCAGATCGCGTCGTCGTCACGACCGTTCGACCTTCCCACCCAGGCGTCGATGTCATAGCCGCGCTGCTCCCAGTAGCCGGGCTCGACGTCGCGGGTCACCTCGATGCGCTCGAGCCACTTGCAGCTCTTGTAGCCGTACATCGGCGCGACGTAGAGGCGCACGGGCCCACCGTGGGCGTCCGACAGGCCGGCGCCCTCGAGCTCGTATGCGACGAGCACGTCGTCGCGCCGGGCCTGGTCGAGCGTGAGGCTCTCGGTGTACGCGCCGTCGAAGCTGACGAAGCGCACCGCTTGCGCGCTTGACTGCACTCCGGCTCGGTCGAGGAGGTCGCGCAGTCGTACGCCCTGCCAGGCGACGTCGTGCACGCGCCAGCCCGTCACGCACTGGAAGTCGCGCGTCAGCGAGGTGGGCGTCATCGCCCGCAGCTCGGCGTAGGTGAGCGTGAACGGCGCGTCGACCAGCCCGTCGACCCGCAGGCGGTACTCGGACTTGCTGCGCGACGGGAGGTCGCCGGTGACGGTGTAGATGCGGAAGCGGCCGATCGGCAGCAGCGCGCCGAGGCCGGAGCCGTCCTTGGCCGTGATCGGGCCGACGGTGCGCTCGAGCCAGTCCTGGACGCGGGCGCCGACGAGCACGCCGAGTGCGCCGATGCCGACGGCGCCGAGGAACACCCGTCGTCCGATCGGGCGGGGATGGGCATCCGATGCCATGGGCAGAGGGTAGGACCGGCGGGGACCATCCTGGCCGCGGCGCCCCTTACGATCCGCGAAATCCTGCTCCGTCCCGAGAACGATAGGTGTCACACGTCGCTGAAATGCTCGGCGACATGGACGACCGAGCTGCCGCGAGGATCGCGGCTACCCAGCACTCCCTGCTCACCCGCACCCAGGCCAAGCAGGCCGGCTTCACCGATCGTGCGATCAAGGTCAGGTTGCAAACCGGGCGATGGCTCGAGGTCCATGCCTCGGTCTACGCGATCGCCGGTGCAGCGCGAACCCGAGCGCAGCGGCTTCTCGCCGCGTGTCTTGCGGTCGGGCCCGACGCCGCGGCGTCGCACCGCGCCGCGGCCGCGATCCACGGGTTCTGGTCCACGCCCGACGACCACCTCGAGCTCACGGTGCCGAGGGCAACGTCGCCCGAGCTCGACGGGGTGATCGTGCACCGGCTCACCGACCTGACCGAGCGCTGGGTCAGTGTGGTCGACGGGCTCCGGGTGACGAGTCCCGCCCGTACGCTGGTCGACGCGGGCGCGGTGGTGCCACTGGGCTACGTCTCGCGCATGCTCGACCGGGCGATCGGCGCCCGCCGGGCGACGCTGCGGGAGGTGGAGTTCGCCCGCCGGGAGGTGTCCCGCCAGGGGCGTGCGGGCGCCGGGGTGATCCGGCTCCTTCTCGCCGAGCGGCTCGCCGGGCCCGTCTGTGAGAGCGTGCTCCAGGCGAGGACGCTCACGCTCATGCGCCGCCACGGGCTGCCCGAGCCCGTCCTCGAGCACACGATCCTCGACAAGCACGGCGGCTTCGTCGCGACGGTCGACTTTGCGTACCCAGAGCTGAAGTACGCGATCGAGGTCGACGGCTACGAGGCGCACGCGGGTTTGCGCGAGTTCACCCATGACCGTGTCCGCCAGAACGAGATCGTCGACCTGGGCTGGCTGGTGCACCGGTTTACCTGGCGCGAGGTCGACGCCGACTCGGCAAAGGTGGCCAAGCGCATCCGAGCCGCTCACCGCCGCATTCTCGGAACGTCCGAGGCCCTATGAGGGCCCGAATCGTGCCGAGAACGGTGGGGTCAGTCGGCGAGGGCGAGGACCTCGGCGAACGCCTCGTCGAGGCAGCGCATGAACGCCCCGATGTCGGGCACGGCCACCGCGTCCAGGTTGACGCCGATGCAGCACGTCCCGCAGTGCGACAGCAGCGCGACGTTCACCGCCGTGCCGGCCAGTGGTGCGAACGCGTACATCCGCTCGAGCTCGGCGCCGCCCGCGTAGATGGGGAACGGCGCTCCGGGAACGTTCGAGGTCACGAAGTCCGAGCCCTTGAGCATCGACCCGAACACCGCGGTGGTCACCGTGGTGGGCAGGAGGTTCAGGACCCCGGCCAACGCGTCGGTCAGCGCCACCGCCGGTTCCGCGCGCATCCGGCGGGCGAGGCTTCCCAGCGCCACGATCCGTTCGGCCGGGTCCTTGAACGTCATCGGAACGAGGAACCGCGCCGGCGTGAAGTGATTGCCGCCGAGCGCGGCACCGTCGGTGCGCAGGTTGATCGGCATCACCATGCGGAGCTGGTCGACGGGCTCTCCGTGGAACTCGTGGTAGCGGGCCAAGCCCCCGACGACCGACGCCACGAACGCGTCGTTCAGCGAGCCGTCCGCCGCCTTCGCCGCGCGCTTGAGTCGGTCGAGTGGAACGTCGAGGGTTGCGAGCTGGCGCGCCAATGTTCGCGCGCTTATCAACGGGGAGTACGGGCTGGTCGCCGGCGCCAGGTACTTCGCCACCGACTCGGCGACGTGCGCGGCGTCGCCGACGGCCTCGACGGGGTAGGTGCCGAGCGCGCGCCCAGCCCTCACCGCGTCGAACATCGCGCGCTGCAGCATGCCGAGTGCGCGCCGGCGCCGGTGCCCGATCGACTCCCACACGAGGTCGAAGGCGCTGAACGAGCGGATCGCCTCGACGCGGTCGAGCGGTCCGGGGTCTTCGGGCTCGCGCTCGAAGTCGAACAGCATCAACAGGAGCTTCATCCCGCCGACCCCGTCGGTCATCGAGTGATGGACCTTCAGAATCATCGCGGCGCGGTCGTCCTCCAGGCCCTCCACCAGCGTGTACTCCCACAGCGGGCGGGCGCGGTCGAAGCCAGCCATCGCCGCCGTGCGGGCGAGATCGAGCACGCCTTTGAGGCTCGGGTCGCAGACCCGCACACGGCGCAGGTGGTAGAGGAGGTCGAAGTTGGGATCGGCCGACCAGCACGGCGGCCCCATCCGCAGCAGCGGGGTGGCGACGCGCTGGCGCATGCGGGGGATCAGCCAGGAGCCCCGCTCGATCCGATCCACGAGCGTGTCCCAGTCGGGGGTGCGGTCGAACAGCAGCAGTGTGACGATCGTCGACCGCAGCAGCGGGTCCTTCTCGATGTTCCACATGAGGGCATCGGAATCGCTCATGTGGGTCTCGAAGCGCTCGGCCTGGACCATCTGCCGTCTCCTCCAGTCGGGACCTCGAGTGTACCGACGGCGGTCGCGGCGGCCCAGGGCCCGACGACCCCGCTAGGTTCGCCCGGATGGAGCTGTTTCGCGGCGTGGGGGTCGCGCTGGTCACGCGCTTCTCCGACGACGGCGCGATCGACGCGTCGGCCACCGCCGACCTCGCGAGCGCACTCGTCGCCCTCGGACTGCAGGCGGTCGTCGTCGCGGGGTCGACGGGTGAAGCCGCGACGCTCGAACGCGACGAGCGCGTGCAGCTGCTCGACGCGGTGCGCGCCGCGGTGCCAGGCACACCCGTGTTGGCCGGGACCGGGGCACCGAGCGCGCGCCAGGCCGTGGCGCTCACGACAGACGCGGTCGACCACGGTGCCGACGCCCTGCTCGTGCTGTCGCCGCCACGTACCGGCGACCCGCGCCCGTACTTCGACGCGGTCGCCGCGGCCGCCGGCGACGTGCCGGTGCTCGCATACCACTTTCCCGCGGTCAGCGGCCCCGGGATCTCCATCGCGACGTTGCGGGAGCTGCCCGTCGCGGGTTGCAAGGACTCCTCGGGGGAGCCCGACCGCCTGCTCGAGGCGCTGACCACCTGGGACGGGGCGCTCTATACGGGCTGCTCGGGCATCCTGGCGCTCGCCGGGCCGCTGGGGTGCCGCGGGGCGATCCTGGCCCTCGCGAACTACCATCCGGAGCTGTGCGTGCGGGCCTTCGACGGCGATCCGGGGGCCCAGCGCGAGCTCGCACCGCAGCACCTGCGAACCCGGGGCGGTGGTCCCGCTGGTGTGAAGCGCATGGTGGCGGAGCGCTTCGGCGGCTCGACCGTGTCCCGGCAGTAGCAGTGGCGAGCCTCTCTTGGTGTGGTGCGTGGCAACTCGGCCACGGAGTGCTTGCGCCGGACCTTGCGATGCCATCAAAATTGGTGACTGTGGCCGCGGCTAGGGGTTTGAACTCGAAGTGACGGAACACCAGCGCGCAGACGAGTGGGTCGGGGAGGATCGCTTGGCGGCGCGCGCTCCTGGTGTCGCGGCGAGTGGAGTGACCCTCGTGCTGCACCCGCACCGAGCCATCCAGGCAGCCGGGCCGGCCTGCCTCGCGCTCGCGGCCGTCGGCATCGCAGCGGGCGCGGTCGCCGCGGTCCTGCTCGTGCCGGTCGGGTTGGTGCTGCTGCCCGCGCTCGTCCAGCGAGTGGAGGTCGACGGCCGATCGATCCGACGGCGCGGGGTGCGCGGCTGGGAGGACCCGGTCGGCCTCGACAGCGTGATCGTGTTGCGGCTCCGTCGGATCCCCTGGCCCGGTTTGGAGAGAATTCGGCGCGCGTACCGGTGGGGGCGGTTCTGCTCGGTCCCATTGCGGCTTCGCCTCGCCTCCGCCGAACGCGTCGTGCTGCAGCTCAACGTCGTGTGGTGGAGCGGGTGGTCGGCACTCGCTCGATACCTCGCGATGAGACCGACCGTCCAGTCCGACGGTCGCACGCGGATCCGGCTCGAGCGCTACGGCTGAGGCGGCCACCGGGCGGCGACGGAGCCTCTCATGAACGCCCGCTCGGCGGCAGCGGTCGCACGCTCGACGCTCGTGAGGAGTCGCACGAGCATCGGACCCCGGCCTGACCCGTCACCCATCGCGACCCCCTTGCCCGAACCGGTCGTCACCGCCGAGTCTGGTCGAGCCGCGGCAACGGGGAAGGAGTCGTTCGGCCGAATGGCTGAGTGAGTCGGGTTGACGCCTTTAATCCGGATATCTAATATCCGGATTATGCGCATGTCGGAAGGGGTGGAGTGGGGGTTGCACTGTGCGGCCCTGCTCGGCTTCCTGCCTCCCGGCGCCGGCCTCTCGACGGCTCGCCTGGCCGAGTACCACGAGGTCCCGCCCGCGTACCTCGCGAAGCACCTCCAGGCCATGAGCCGCGCCGGGATCCTGGAGGCCGCCCAGGGGCCGCGCGGCGGGTACCGGCTCGCCCGGTGCCCCGCCGAGATCACCGTGCTGGAGGTCGTCGAGGCGGTCGACGGCCCGACGCCGGGGTTCCGCTGCGCCGAGATCCGCCGGCGCGGTCCGGCCGGAGGGCTCCCGTTGCGCGAGTACCGGGTGCCGTGCGCGATCCACGCGGTGATGGATGCCGCCGATGCAGCCTGGCGCGCCGAGCTGCGCGCCACGTCGCTCGCCGACGTGATCTCCCGGGTGGTCGGTGGGGCGTCGCCCAAGAGTCTCGAACGGGGAGCCCGTTGGGTCCAGGAGGTGTTGGCATGAAGGTGTTCGTCACGGGTGGGACCGGTGTGGTCGGTCACCCGACGGTCGCCGCGCTGGTGGCCACGGGTCACGAGGTGCGCGCCGTGTGTCGGCGCGACGATGCGGCGGCGGCGCTGCGCGAGCAGGGCGCGCAGCCCGTGACCGTCGACCTGTTCGACGCGTCCGCAGTCAAAGCCGCGACCGCGGGCAGCGAGGCGATCCTGCACCTCGCGACGAGCATCCCCCCGGTGAGCAAGGCCGCGCGCCGCAGCTCGTGGGCCACCAACAACCGCCTGCGGACCGAGACGACGCGCCACCTCGGCGCCGCCGCGCGCGCCCACGGCGTGTCGCGATTCGTGAAGGAGTCGATCACCTTCATGTACGCGGACGCCGGTGACCGCTGGATCGACGAGGACGCGCCGCTGCTCGCCGACCTCGCGCTGCTCGGTGCCACTCGTGAAGGGGAGGAGGCCGCGCTCGGTCTCACGGCTGACGGGTGCGCGGCGACGGTGCTGCGCTTCGGGCTCTTCTACGGCGCCGCGGGTAACCGGGGCACTGACGAGATGCTCCGCCTCGCCCGCCTTCGGCGCTCAACGATCGCCGGCAGCCCGGCGGCATACATGAGCTCGATCCACGTCGTCGATGCCGCACAGGCCGTCGTGGCCGCGCTGGAGACCGCGCCTGGCCTCTACAACGTGTGCGACGACGAGCCGATGACCCGAGGCGACTACCTCGATGCGTTTGCCCGCGCGTTCGCGAGACCGAAGCTGCGGCCCATCCCGGGCCGAGTGCTGCGCCTGGCGGGGGGCAAGAGCCTCGCCGCGTTGGTCGCGTCCCAGCGCTGCTCGAACCGACGCTTCCGAGAGGCCTCCGGTTGGGCGCCGAGGCACCCGAGCGCCCGTGAGGGCTGGTCGGCCGAGGCGGCCGCGCGAGAGGAGGCCGGTGATGCATGAGCGGATCCTGCGGATCGGGCTGTTCCTGCTCGGGCTGCCCGCGCTGGTGCTCGGGGTCTGGGCGAGCGCGGCGCCGCGATCATTCTACGACGACTTCCCGGGCGCTGGCATGGCGTGGGTCGCACCGGACGGGCCGTTCAACGAGCACCTCGTGCGCGACGTCGGCGCGCTGAATCTTGCGCTGGCGATCGTGACGTTCGCCGCCATGTTCGCGTTGGGGGTGACGCTGGTCCGGGCCGTGCTGGCCGCGTGGCTTGTCGAGGGGACGCTGCACCTCGTGTATCACTGGGGTCATCTCGCGCCCTTCGACGACGCCGACCAGATCGCGATCGTCGGGAGCCTGGTGCTCGTCCCGGTGCTCGCGGTCGCGCTGGCGTTCGTCGCCGGACTGCCCGCGCAGCCCCGCGGCCACCGCGCGCTCGACCGTGCCGGCTTGCCGAGGTGAGAAGATGCGGGCATCGCTCCTGCGCTGTTCGGCTTCGAGCACGTGTCACTGGACGGCCCCGACGGTTCGCGCCTGCGCGACGTCACCGGTGAGGTACCCGACTACTGCCTCACGGTGCTCGTCGGCCCCTCCGGAGCGGGCAAGTCGACGCTGCTTCGGCTCGGCAACCGCCTCGACGTGCCCAGCTCGGGCACGGTGCGGTTCCGCGGCGACGACGTCGGCGCGCTCGATCCCCTCGCGCTTCGTCGGCGCGTCGGCATGGTCTTTCAGCGCCCTTCACCGTTCGCGGGGACGGTGCTCGACAACCTGCGGGTGGCGCGCCCGGATCTGAGCGAGGGCGCGGCGATCGGTTTGCTCGAGCGGGCCGGCCTCGATGCCACGTTCGTCCGGAGAGCCGGCGACGAGCTGTCGGGTGGCGAGGCGCAACGCTTGTGCCTGGCCCGGACGCTCGCGACCGAGCCCGAGGTGCTGCTGATGGACGAGCCGACCGCCTCCCTCGACCATCGGAGCCGGACGGTGCTCGAGGTGCTGGCCCGTGGGCTCGTCGATCGGGGTGTGCCCGTGGTCTGGGTCACCCACGACTTCGCGCAGATGCGGCGCATCGCTCAACAGGTACTGGTGATGGATCGTGGTCGGATCGTCCACGCCGCGCCGATCGGGGAACTCGACCGCAGCGCGCCTCCGGCGGTCGCCCGCTTTCTCGACGACCTCGCGGCGAACGAGGGGGACTGAACGATGACCGAGATCGGATGGGAGGGCCTCGCCGTCTCCGCGTTGCTCGTGGTGGTCGCGCTCGGCCTCTCGCGCTGGCGACACCTCGGGCTGGAGCGCAGCATCGGCTGGGCGGCGCTCCGCGCGGTGGTGCAGCTCGCCGCGGTCGGCCTGGTGCTTGCCGCGGTGTTCGACGCGAACGCGTCGCTGGCATGGGCGTGGCTCTGGGTCGCGGCGATGGTGATGGTCTCAGCCGAGACGGTGCGGCGCCGGGCCCGGGAGGTCCCGGGACTGTTCGCGCTCGCGCTGAGCGCGTTCGGCGTGGCGGCGGTCGTCGTGCTCGGGGTTCTGTTCGGCCTTGGCGTGTTCGACCTCGAGGCGCGGACCCTGGTCCCCCTGGCCGGACTCATGATCGGCAACGCCCTCGCCGCGACCGTGCTGGTCGCGCGGCGGGTCTACGAAGAGCTGCGCGACCGCGAGGACGAGGTGGAGGCGCGGCTCGCGCTCGGCTTGCCCTCGGACGAAGCCGCGGCTCCCTACCTTCGCCACGCGCTCCGCACGGCGCTCATCCCGCAGATCGAGACGACCAAGGCGGTCGGGCTCGTGGTGCTCCCGGGCGCGATGACCGGCCTGATCCTCGCGGGGGTCGAGCCGCTCGACGCCGTGCAGGTGCAGGCGGCCGTGATGTTCGTGGTGCTCGGCTCGGTGACGACGACGACCACGGTGGTCGCCCTCGGGGTGCGGCGCCGGCTCTTCACGGAAGACCACCGACTCGTGCGCCTGACGCGTCCCACGTCGCGTTGACTCGGGTGGTGGGGGCGGGTGCTCGCGGGGTGCTGGCTAGCGACGTCCGACGTTGGGTCGCTTGCCGTGGTTGGCCTTCTTGCGTCGAGACCGCAGCCTGCGCTTCTTCGTCTTCTTGCTCACGTGGGGCTCCGTCGCGTCTCGTCGGCCCCTCATGGGTCCGGGCGAAGCGACTCAGACTAGTTACCCTGACGGCCGTGGAGCACCTCGGCCTCGTCGGCCTCTCCGACTCCGGGCACGCCGGTCTGTTCGCGGCGCTGACGGGCCTCGAGGCGTCGGGGGCAGCCGATCGGATGGTCGGGGTCGTGGCGTTGCCCGACGACCGACTCGAACGCCTGGCCACGATGTCGGCGTCGAAGAAGGCGGTGCCGGCGACGTTCGAGATCGCCTATGTCCCGGGTCTGTCGACCGAGCCGGGCAAGGGCCTGGGCAGCCGGCTACTCGGGTCGCTGCGCGACTGCGACGCGCTGTGCTTCGTGCTGCGGGCGATCGGGGGCAACGACCCCGTCGGCGACCTCGCCACCCTGGAGTACGAGCTCGTGCTGGCCGACCTCTCGTCGGTCGAGCAGCGCCTGGACAAGCAGCGCCGAGCCGCGAAGGGCGACAAGACCCTCGGCCCCGAGCTCGCCGCGCTCGAGCGGGCCGCGGCGGCCCTGGGTGACGGGGTTCCCCTGTACCGCTCTGAGCTCTCCACCGACGAGCGCGCGCTGCTCGCGCCTGTGTTCCTGCTCACCAACAAGCCGGTGCTCGCCGTCGTCAACGTCGACGTCGATCAGCTCGACGAGGCCGACGGCGTAGCGGCTCGCGCCGGCGACGACGCGCTCGCCGTATGCATGGAGATCGAGGGTGACCCCGACGTGGTCGCAGCAAAAGGTGCCGAGCGGGCGGAGCTGCTCGCCGACCTCGGGGTTGCCGAGAGCGTGGTTCCCCGGCTCGCCCGAGCGGCATACCACCTGCTCGGGCGGCGGACCTTCCTCACGACGGGCGACAAGGAGTCGCGGGCGTGGACGTTCCGGGCCGGTGCCCGTGCCCCGGAGTGCGCGGGGGTCATCCACTCCGATCTCCAACGCGGTTTCATCCGCGCCGAGGTCATCCGCTGGGACGAGCTGCTCGAGCTCGGCTCGTGGGCCAAGGCGAAGGAGCAGGGCAAGCTGCGCGTCGAAGGAAAGGACTACGAGGTCCAGGACGGTGACGTTCTCGAGATCCGCTTCAACGTCTGACGAGGTGCGGTCGAGGTCTCATGTGGCTGATGCGCGACGGCGATGTGTTGGCGGCGGCCGAGGCGCCGACGGGCCGTCGTGAGCGCGCCCGCGGCCTCCTTGGTCGTGCCGACTTTGAAGGGGCGATGGTGCTCCGTCCATGCCGTTCCGTGCACACGTGTGGAATGCGCTTCGCGATCGACGTCGCGTTCTGCAATGCCTCCGGGGTTGTGGTGCGCACGATGACGCTGCGTCCGTGGCGCCTTTCACCCGTCGTGTGGCAGTCGGCGATGGTGGTGGAGGCCGCGGCCGGGGCGTTCGCTCGTTGGAGCCTCTGCGTGGGCGACCGCGTCGAGCTCCGTTCGTGACTGCCACCGATCGGCCCGGTGCACTCGTGCTCGTCGCGACGCCGATCGGCAATCTCGGCGACCTCTCGCCGCGCGCTGTCGACGAGCTGCGTGACGCCGACGTGATCGCGTGCGAGGACACGCGGCGCACGCGCGCCTTGCTCACCCACGCGCACGTGCCGGCGACGGGCAGGCTGCGTGCAGTGCACGCCCACAACGAAGCCGCGGCCGCCGAGAAGGTCGTCGCGGAGGTGACGGCCGGTCTGCGCGTCGCCTACGTGAGCGACGCGGGGATGCCCGGCGTCAGCGACCCCGGTGCCCGGCTTGTGAGCGCGTGCATCGACGCCGGCCTCGCGGTGGAGGTGGTGCCGGGACCGAGTGCGGTGATCACCGCGCTCGTGGTCTCGGGGTTGCCCACCGACCGTTTTGTGTTCGAGGGCTTCCTGCCTCGACGCGGTCCCGATCGCCGGGCGCGTCTGGCCGCGATCGCCGACGAGACGCGGACGGTGGTCCTGTACGAGTCGCCGCGTCGGGTCAGCGCGACATTGGCAGATCTCGTCGGCGCGTGTGGTCCCGATCGACGTGCGGCCCTCGTGCGCGAGATGACCAAACGATTCGAGGAGGTGCGACGCGCCTCGCTCGACGAGCTCGCGCGCGATTGTCCGGCCGAGCCGCGGGGCGAGCACGTCGTCGTGGTCGCCGGCGCGAGCCCGGCGCCCGTCCCCGACGAAGGCGCGGTCGAGCGAGCCGTTGCGGCTGCGATCGGCCGCGGATGCTCGGCGCGCGACGCCGCGGCGGAGGTCGCGCGGGACCTCGCGGTCCCGAAGCGGCAGGCCTACGAGATCGCGGTGCGGCTCACGAGGCGCTGAGCGAGCCGACGCATGCGGCGCAGACCAGCTTGGCGCGGTGCTCGCGCAGCTCCTCGGCGGCGCCGCAGAAGACGCAGTGCTGCTCGACCTTCTCGAGCACGAACCGGCCGTCGGCGACCGAGATGTCCACGAGGTCGCCGACGTCGATCCCGAGCTGCTTTCGCATCTCGACGGGCAGCACGACGCGCCCGAGACCGTCGACCTTGCGGGCCATCCCGCTCGCAACCACCTGTGCAACCTCGTTGTGTCGGCCGGCTGCCAATGAGCCGGGAGAGAAAAGGGGGCACTCGGTATCGTAGGCCGCGTGGGCCGCCCCTTCTACGTGACGACGCCGATCTACTACGTGAACGACGCGCCGCACATCGGGCACGCGTACACCACTGTGGCGGCTGATGCGCTTGCGCGGTGGCGACGGCTGTGGGGCGACGACGTGCTCTTCCTCACCGGCACCGACGAGCACGGCCTGAAGGTGCAGCGGGCCGCCGAGGAGCGAGGGGTGCACCCCCAGGAGTGGGCCGACCAGACCTCGGAACGGTTCCGTGAGGCCTGGCGGGAGCTCGACATCACCAACGACGACTACATCCGCACCACCGAGCCCCGCCACCGGGCATCGGTGCAGGCCTTCCTGCAGGCCGTGTACGACAACGGCTACATAGCGCTCGACACCTACGAGGGCCTCTACTGCGTCGCCTGCGAGGCGTACTACACCGAAGACGAGCTGGTGGACGGCAGCTGCCCGATCCATGGCCGGCCGGTCGAGCACGTCACCGAGGAGAACTACTTCTTCCGGCTGAGCCGGTTCGAGCAGCCGCTGCTCGACCACTACGAGTCCCATCCCGACGCGGTGCAGCCCGAGGGCAAGCGCAACGAGGTGCTCGGCTTCATCCGCCAGGGCCTGCGCGACTTCTCGATGAGCCGCACCTCGATCTCGTGGGGCATCCCGCTGCCGTGGGACCCGACACACGTCACCTACGTCTGGTACGACGCGTTGATCAATTACATCGCCGCGGCCGGTTTTGGCACCGACGACGAGCGGTTCGCCCAATACTGGCCGGCGGACTACCACCTGATCGGCAAGGACATTCTCCGGTTCCACGCCGTCTACTGGCCGGCGATGCTCATGGCTGCCGGGGTGGAGCTGCCGCGCCACGTCTTTGCACACGGTTACCTGTTGGTCGGCGGAGAGAAGATGAGCAAGACGCGACTCAACCAGATCGCGCCGGCCGACCTCCTCGCCGACTTCGGTTCCGACGGGTTCCGCTACCACTTCATGGCGGACCAGCGCTTCGGTCCCGACGGCGACTTCAGCTACGAGGCGATGGTCGCGCGTTACAACGCGGACCTCGCGAACAACTTCGGCAACCTCGCGAGCCGCGTCCTCAACATGGCGACGAGCTACTGCGGCGCGGTCACCCCCGAGGCGCGCGAGAACGGCCCCCTCGTCGACGCGACGCGGCTCGCGTTCTCCGGCCTCGGCGACGGCTACGCGCGACTCGACTTCGCGGGAGGGCTTGCCGAGCTCTGGCAGCTGATCAAGGAGGCCAACGCCTACATCGAGGCGCGTGAGCCGTGGAGGTTGCACAAGGTGGGTGACCGCACCGCGGCCGAAGCGGTCCTGGGTGACTGCCTCGAGGTGCTGCGAGTGATCGCGCTGCTCGCCTCTCCGGTGATCCCCCGGGCTGCGGGCGAGCTCTGGCGACGCCTCGGACTTCCGGGCACGCCCGAGGACCAGCGCCTGCCGGACGCGGCGGCCTGGGGCGCGGTGGCCACGGCGGGCGCGCCCCTGGAGAAGGGCTCCGCCCTGTTCCCCCGGATCGATGCCACCTGACCCCTCCCCCAGCGCTTTGGCGTCAGCAGACCGCGATAATCGCGGTCTCGTGGCGCCAGAACCCCCTAGGGGGTGGGTGGACAGCCACTGCCACCTGCCCGACGACCCGGCCGAGGCGGCTGGGGTGCTCGACCGGGCCCGGGCGGCGGGCGTCGCGTGGATCGTAAGTGTCGGTACCGACCTCGCCACGTCACGGCGGGCGGTAGCGCACGCGGAGGCTTACGACGACGTGTACGCGACCGTCGGCCTCCACCCCCACGAAGCGTCCCGTCTGGGAGACGAGTGGGACGAGCTGCGCGCGCTCGTGGAGCATCCCCGTGTGGTCGCCGTCGGCGAGGCCGGCTTCGACCTGTACTACGAGCACTCGCCGCGCGACGCACAGGCCACGGCGTTCCGCGCGCAGGTGGAGCTCGCGCACGAGCTCGATCGCGCGCTCGTCGTCCACACCCGTGACGCATGGGACGCGACCTTCGCGCTGCTCGACGAGCTGGGCACGCCGAAGCGCACGGTCTTTCACTGCTTCACCGGCGGCGTGGGCGAGGCCGAGCAGGCACTCGCGCGGGGCGCGTACGTCTCGTTCAGCGGCATCGTGACGTTCAAGAACGCGAGCGACGTGCGCGCGGCGGCGGCGATCGTCCCACCGACGCGCGCGCTCGTGGAGACCGACGCGCCGTACCTCGCTCCGGTACCGCACCGTGGTCGCCCGAACGAGCCTGCGTTCGTCGCGCTCGTCGGAGCCGCGGTCGCCCACGCGACGCGACGCTCTGCGTCGGTAGTCGCGGCCAGCACCGAGGCGGCCGCGGCAGCGGTGTTCCTGACCGGTCGCTGACCCGTCGCGAGGCCACAACCAGCCCCGACGCCGCGGGATTGGCAGATCCTGGGGTTCATCTTGCCCGGCCGCGCGGGCGTCGGTACGGTCCGGCCCATCTCCGCAGCCGGTCTTGTTCCGGCGCGGATGCCACCTGGACCGAGAGGCGGAGCCCATCAGCGAGCACGTGCTGCGTCGAGCCGCGCGGCAGAAGCGAGGACACAACCACGACAACCGCGCGCGGCACTACGCGCTGCGTGCCGTGCGTCCGTCGCCGGCGCGAGCCGAGGCGCCTGAGCCCGAGGTCTGGCTGCCGATCCTCGACATCACCGGCGAGCTCGAGGTGCTCGACCTGACCGGCGAGCTCGAGGTGCTCGCGCTCGAGGAGGGCCGACTCGACCTTGACCGCGAGCTGAGCGAGCTCGAGGCCGACTTCTGGCGGACCGCGCCGGGTCGACTTGCGGAGGCGGTTGCCCGGGTCGCCGACGCCGGCCTCGTCGCTTTCGACCGGCCCGCTGCACTCGCGCCGCCGGTCGCGCCCGCCGACCGGGCACCCACTTGCGGACCCGCGCCGGTGTCTCCCATTGTCCAGACGCCGGCCCTCGCGGCCTCGGCGGCTGCCGCCGAGGCCGCGAGGGCCGTTCCCCGCACGTACCCGGAGCCCCGGCGGGCCGCCGTCGTGGCCCGCCGGCCTGCCGTTCGGCTGCGCCATCGGATCGTCGGCACCGCGCTCGCCGTCGCCATGCTCGCGGCGCTCGCGGTTGCCACGCCGACGCTGCTCGGCGCCTCGGCCCCCCGGCGCGACGTGATGCTCGCGCTCGACGGGCGCATCGTCGAGGTCACCACGCGCGTTGAAACGGTCGGCGCGCTCCTTACCGAGCAGCGCATCGAGCTCGCCGACGCGGATCGGGTCGTCCCGGCGGCGAGCGCCCGGTTCGACGGCGATCATCCGGTGCGGGTGCTGCGCGCGTTCCCGCTGACGGTCGACGTCGACGGGTCGGCGACCGAGGTGCGCACGAGCTACCGGTCCGTCAGCGGCCTGCGCCGCCAGCTCGGTCTCGCGCCGGATCTTGTGCTCACGTCGGAGCCGGGCCGACTCGGTCGCGGCAGCGCGGTGGTGTTCCGCTCGCCCGACGACGTCACGCTCGCCGTCGATGGCGCGACGACGCCGATCGCCGACGCGATCGAGACCGACGTCGCGGCGTTGATCGCGGCCCGGGGGATCGCCCTGGGTCCGGGCGACACCGTCGACCCGGTGCTCGAGACCCCGCTCGACGACGGCCTCGCGATCACCGTGCGCCGGGCACCCCCTCCTGCGGCGGCACCCGCCGCGGCAGCCACCAGCGCGCCTCCGTCCGCACCGCGCCCGGTCGCCCCGGTACCGGTACCGGCACCGGCGCCCGCTCCGGTCCCCGCGGTCTTCCAGACCGGGAGCGCGACCTGGTATGAGACGGGACCGGGCCCGGGCACCTGCGCGCACCTGAGCCTGCCGATGGGAACGATCCTCACGATCACCTACCAGGGCCGCACCGCCCAGTGCCGAGTTGCCGACCGCGGCCCGCAGTCCTGGACCGGCCACGTCATCGACCTCTCGCCCGACGTGTTCCGGGCTCTCGCCCCGCTCGGCACCGGGATCCTGCGCGGCATCACCCTGTCCAAGTAGCCGCGCGAGCATGAGGGCCGAGTGCCCCTCCTGACCCCCGGTTCGATCGCGGACCTCCTCGACCGTCACGGCCTGCGACCGAGCCGCGCGCTCGGCCAGCACTTCCTGGCCGATCCCAACACCGCGCGCCGCATCGTGCGCCTGGCCGACGTCGAGCCCGGCGATCGGGTGCTCGAGATCGGGCCCGGTGTCGGCTCGCTCACCGCCGCACTCGTCGAGTCCGGCGCGCAGGTCACCGCACTGGAGCTGGATCGACACGTGCTCCCGGCACTCGCCGAGGTGGTGGGCGACGGTGTGCGGGTGGTTCTGGGCGACGCGCTCACCGCGGACCTCGAGCAGGTCGTCCCGGTCGCCGACGGGCCGTGGGCGGCGGTCTCGAACCTGCCGTACAACGTCGCGACGCCCATCGTCATGCGTCTGTTGGAGCTCGCGCCGCAGGTGCGAACGATGTTCGTGATGGTGCAGCGCGAGGTCGGCGAGCGGTTCGCGGCGAGCCCGGGGGGCAAGGACTACGGGGCGGTGTCGGTGAAGCTCGCATTCTTCGCGCGTGCCAGGGTGGTCGGCATGGTTCCGCCGACGGTTTTCCTGCCGCCCCCCCAAGTCGATTCCGCGCTCGTGCGGATCGAGCGCCATGTGGTCGCGCCGGTCGCGGTGCCCTCCGCCGACGCGCTGTTCGCGCTCGTCAAGGCCGGCTTCGGGCAGCGGCGCAAGATGCTGCGGGGCGCGCTCCGTTCCGTGCTCGGTCCCCGGACGGTCGACGTGCTCGCCGCTGCCGGCGTCGACCCCGGCGCGCGGGCCGAGTCGCTCGACCTCGAGGCGTGGGCGGCGATCGCCCGCGAGGCGACATGAGCAGGGGAGCATGAGCGGCGCGGGGGCGATCCTGGCACCCGCGAAGCTCACGCTGTCGCTGCGGATCCTCGGTCTTCGCGACGACGGCTTCCACGCGCTCGAGGCGCTGACGGTGAGCGTGTCCGAACCGGCCGATACGCTCGTCGTCGCGGAGGCCGACCCCGGGACCGTGGCGTTGGCGGTCAGCGGGGTCACCGCCGACTTGCCCGTCGACGACACCAACCTCGTCGTGCGGGCGGTCCGCGCGGTGCTGCCCGACGGGCTCGGTCTGCGGATCGCGCTGCACAAGGTCATTCCGCCCGGCGCGGGTCTCGGTGGCGGCTCGTCCGACGCGGGGGCCGTGCTCCGCACGTTGCGCGACCGCTTCGGCGTCGACCCCGAGCGGGTCGCGCAGGCCGGTGCCGCACTGGGGTCCGACATTCCGTTCTGCGTCTCCGGAACGCCCGCGTGGATGCGTGGCCGCGGGGAGGTGCTCGACCCGGTCGCGCTGCGCGGAGCCCTGGCGGTCGTGGTGGTGAAGCCGCCGTTCGCGCTGCACACGCCGCCGGTGTACCGCACATGGGACGAGCTGGGCGGGCCTGCCGGCGAGCGGGTCCTCCCAGCGCCGGCCGCGGTGGCGCACCTGACCGCGAGCCTGGTGAACGACCTCGAGCCCGCGGCCGAGCACGTCGAGCCTCGGCTGCGCCCGTTCCGATCCGCGCTGGAAGCGGCCGCCGGCCGCCCGGCACTCCTCGCCGGGAGTGGGTCGGCCTGCTGGGTCGCCTTCGACCACGCCGAGGAGGCGGAGGTCGCAGCCGCGCGGGTGCGCGAGGCGCTGGGGCTGCCCGCGTGGGTCGGCACCGCGCTCGGCTGATCCGGGGAGGGAGTGTTGCGATCAGTGCCGGGCCGGACATGAGAAAGCCGCCCCGGGGGGCGGCTCCCTGATCGACCCCGGGCCTAGCGGCCCTGCTGTCGACGCTGCCAGCGCGTCTTCTTGAGCAGCTTCTTGTGCTTCTTCTTCCGCATGCGCTTGCGGCGCTTCTTGATCAAAGAGCCCATGGCGGCGTCGACGCTACCCACCGTGAGCCCCGGATGTCACATCTTGCTCGTGTCGCGTCGCGGTGGCGCCGCCCGCGCGGCGCCACCGCGACCTCCGGGACCGGTTGAGAACACCGGCGCGGTAAGGTCGCCCGGGTCCGGTCGGGGGTGGTGTAACGGCAGCACGGGGTCCTTTGGAGTCCCAAGTCGAGGTTCGAAACCTCGCCCCCGAGCAGCCCCTGAGCACCGTCGCGAAGGTCGCACCGTTGCGGAGGAGTGGAGCATGAGCGAGGCGCTCGCAGGATGAGCGGGTACCGGCCGCTGGCCGCGGTCGTGCTCGCCGCGGGCGAGGGGACCCGCATGAGGTCCTCGACGCCCAAGGTCCTCCACCCGCTCTGTGGACGACCGATGCTCCTCCACGTGATCAACGCGCTGTCCGCGCTCCCACTCGAGCGGATCGTGATCGTGGTGGGCCACGGTGCGGAGCGGGTCACCAAGACGATCCAGGAGTTGATCGCGACCGAGCTACCGATCGAGTTCGTCGAGCAACGGGTGCAGCGAGGCACCGGCGACGCAGCGAGCGTGGCGCTGACCGGGTTCGCCGACGAGCTCGACGGTGAGGACGACATCATCGTGATGCCCGGCGACGCGCCGCTCGTGCGGCCCGAGGTGCTTGCAAGGTTGGCGACGGAGCATCGCGAGGTCGACGCTGCCGCCACGATTCTTATTGCCGATCTCGACGAGTCGACCGCCGACTTCGGGCGGGTGGTGCGCGACGACAAGGGACGGGTCGAGAGAATCGTGGAGCGCAGCGACGCGACCGACGCCGAGCTCGCGGTCACCGAGGTCAACACCTCGATCTACTGCTTCCGGCGTGGGCTGCTCGCGCCGGCGCTTCGCCGGCTGAGCCCGGAGAACGCGCAGGGCGAGTACTACCTCACCGATGCCGTGGGGGTGCTGCGTCAGGCCGGTCACCTCGTGCACGCCGTGCCGGCCGACGACTCTGCCGCGTCGATGCACGTGAACGACCGTGCCCAGCTCGCCGAGGCCGAGGCCGAGCTCCGCTCGCGGATCAACACGCACTGGATGCGCGAAGGCGTCACGATGACCGACCCGACGGCGACCTACGTGGACGCCTCGGTCGAGCTCGAGGCCGAGGTCCGGCTCCTGCCCGGCACGATCCTCGAAGGGCGCACGGTGATCGGTGCCCGCTCGGTGATCGGCCCCGACACCCGCCTCGTCGACACGATCGTCGGTGAGGGCGCCGTCGTCGCCAACACGATCGCGCGGGAAGCCGAGATCGGCGACGGCGCCACTGTGGGTCCCTACGTCTCGCTCCGAGCGGGGACGCGCCTCGCCGCCGGGGCGCACGTCGGCACCTTCGTCGAGATCAAGAACTCGGAGATCGGGGAGGGCGCGAAGGTTCCCCACCTCGCGTACATCGGCGACGCGGAGATCGGCGCTCGATCCAACGTCGGTGCCGGCACGATCACCGCGAACTACGACGGCAAGCGAAAGCACCGCACCAAGGTGGGCAAGGACGTGCGTATCGCTTCGAACACCGTGCTGGTGGCTCCCGTCGAGGTCGGCGACGGTGCGTACACGGCGGCCGGCGCAGTCGTGAACCGCGACGTCCCGCCGGGCGCGCTGGCCAGGGGCGTTCCTGCGCGCGTGGAGGAAGGCTGGGCCGAACGCCGAGCGACCGAGGAAGAGCAGGAAGGTCACGACTGATGGAGCTGGTCAGCAAGAAGCGGCTGATGCTGTTCGCAGGCTCGGGGAACCTCGAGCTCTCCGAGGAGATCGCGGCCTGCTTGGAGGTGCACCTCGGGGAGGTGAAGCGGTCCCGGTTCGCGAACGGCGAGCTGTACTGCCGGCTCGGTCAGAGCGTGCGCGGCTCAGACGTGTTCATCATCCAGGGGCACTGTGAGCCGATCAACGATCACATCATCGAGCAGCTCCTCATGATCGACGCCGCCAAGCGCGCCTCGGCCAAGCGGATCACCGCGGTCTGCCCGTTCTACGGGTACTCGCGCCAGGACCGGAAGGCCGAGGGGCGCGAGCCCATCTCGGCGCGCCTGATGGCCGACCTGCTCACTGTCGCCGGCGTCGACCGCGTGGTCACGGTCGACTTGCACACCGGGCAGATCCAGGGGTTCTTCGACTGTCCGGTCGACCACCTGACCGCGGTGCCGCTGCTCGCGCAGCACATGGCCGGTGCCCTGGACCGCTCGGTCGACGTCACCGTCGTCTCACCCGACGCCGGCGGCGGCAAGCTCGCACGCCGGTTCGCGAACAAACTCGCCGACCACGGCGTCGAGCCCGACCTCGCCTTCATCGACAAGCGACGGCCGAAGGGCACGCACAACGTCGCGGTGGCGACCGAGGTCGTGGGGGAGGTGGATGGCCGCCAGTGCCTGCTCGTCGACGACATGATCGACACCGCCGGCACGGTCGTGAGCGCGGCCGAGCTGCTCACCAGCCGGGGCGCCTCGTCCGTCTCGATCCTCGCGACCCACGGCCTGCTCTCCGGCCCCGCAATCGACCGTCTGAAGAATGGGCCGATTCGTGAGGTGGTGGTCACCAACACGCTGCCGATCCCGTGGGAGAAGCACTTCGACAACCTCACGGTGCTCTCCATCGCGCCGATCGTCGCGGAGGCGATCGACGCGGTGTTCGAGGACACGTCTGTCTCCGAGTTGTTCAAGGGAGACAATGTGTGAAACGGGTTTTCCTCGGCGCGCTGCTCGGCGCGGCTTTGCTGGTCGCGCTCGCGGGACCGGCCGGCGCGCACGGTGACGACGGCAACCTCGCCGTGCAGGCGACGCGCCATGGGCTCTCCGTCGAGTACGTGACGCGCCTTACGTTCGTGAGCGACGGTCATCCCGCCGACGAGGCGACGGTCACGGTCAGCGCTACCGGGCCCGCCACCGTCGCGCCCGTGGCGCTCAGCCCGCAGGGTGACGGCAACTACGCGGGCACGGTGACGTTCCCGACGGTGGGTACCTGGACCGTGGTCCTCGAGAGCACGAACCCTGGGGCCCGGGTCACCCAGACCCAGGTCGTCGCCGACGACGCTCCCACCACGACCACGACGTCGCCGTCCTCGAGGACCGCCTCCAGGGGGTCGGGGGCAGGAACCGAGGACGAGACGGGCGGAGACTCGGCGTTGCCGGTCATCGCGTTCGTGGTGGTCGGCGTGTTTGCCGGGCTGGGCATCGGCTTCTGGCTCGTGCGGCGCAACGCCGCCCGAAGGGGCTAGGTACCCTGCTGACTGCTCGGCGAGACGACGGAGCAGCTTCGACGATGCTTCTCGGTCGCCTCGGGCCGGTGGTCAGGTTCGAACCGACAGCGGCCCGGGCTGCTCGGCGAAACAACGCCACGGGCCGCGTTTGGTTCGGAGGGCGGCCAGCGGCCACAATGGAAGGTCCCTGCAACGCCTCCGAAGGACCTTACGCGCCATGGCCGACGTCATCCTTGCCGCCGAGAAGCGAACCGACCTGGGCTCCGGCAACGCCGGGCGGCTTCGACGCGCCGGACGCCTCCCGGCGGTCGTGTACGGCCTGTCGTCCGAGACGGTGTCGATCACCGTTCCCGCCCACGACCTCGATCGGATCCTGCGCGGTGCATCGGGTGCCAACACGCTGATCACCCTCGCGCTCGACGGCGACGACCTGCTCGCGTTCGCTCGCCAGATCCAGCGGCACCCGACCCGCGGCGACCTCGTGCACGTCGACTTCGTCCGGGTGCGGCGCGACCAGGCCGTGATGGCCGAGGTGCCACTGCATCTCGACGGCGACGTTCCCGGCGTCCGAGCCGGTGGCCACCTCGAGCAGCTTCTGTTCCACGTCACCGTGGAGGCGAAGCCGGCCGACATCCCCAACTCGATCACCCTCGACGTGTCGAGCCTCGAGCTGGGCGACCAGCTGCGCGTGGCCGATCTTCCGGTGCTTCCGGGTGCCGTCCTGCAGCACAAGGAGGACGAGCTCGTCGCGCAGGTGAGCATCCCCCGTGGCATGGCCGAGGACGAGGCCGAGGAGGGCGAAGAGGGCGAGGAGGGCGAAGAGGGCGAGGGTGGCGAAGCTCCGACCGCCGAAGCGGCAGCCGAGGGCGCCGAGAGCGGCGAGGGCTAGCCGGTGCTGCGGCGGTCTCGCTCCGAGCCCCGCCGTGGCACCCCGGCCGACCTGCTCGTGGTCGGTCTCGGAAACCCCGGCGACGAGTACGCGCGCACGCGCCACAACGTCGGCGCCGAGGTCGTCGAGATGCTCGCCCGCCGCCATGGCGCGACGCTGAAGAAGGGCAAGGAGCGCGCCCGCGTCGACGAGGTGCGCATCGACGGCCGCCGGGTCGCGCTGGCGATCCCGCTGACCTACATGAACGACTCGGGCGACGCGGTTCGGCTGCTCGCTCGCCGGTACGGCGTCGAACCGGAGCAGATCGTCGTCGTGCACGACGAGCTCGACCTGCCGGTCGCGGCGCTCAAGGTAAAGGCGGGAGGCGGGCTCGCCGGCCACAACGGGCTGCGCTCGATCAAGGCTCACCTGCACTCCGAGGCGTTCCTGCGCGTGCGCATCGGCGTCGACAAGCCCGTCAGCAAGGAGCGCGGCGTCGACCACGTGCTCAACAAGTTCGCGAAGCGTGAGCGCGCCGAGATCGACGTCACCCTCGAGCACGCCGCCGACGCGGTGGAGGCGATCGCGACGAAGGGCATCGCCGCCACGATGAACGAGTTCAACTGACTCCGCGCCTCGGCCGGGCGGTGGCGTCGGCCGTTCGCTCGAACAGCGCTCGCTCCGCCTGCGGCTCCGCGAGCGAACTCGCTCGGCGGCTCGCCGCGACCGCCCGACCTGGTGATGTAGCGGCTTCGACGACGGTCCGGCTCGGTAACCGTTTAGGGGTGCTCGGGCTCGCAGCGCTATCGATCCGGGCCGCTCAGCGCATTGAAGTGAGCCACCTCGCGAACGCGAGGAGGTCGTCCCAGACCGGGACGTCGGGGTAGTCGGCCTCCGTCGCTCGGCCCTTGCCGGTGCGCACCAGCGCGGGGTGGCATCCGAACCGGCGGGCGGCCTCGATGTCGCGTCCCGCGTCGAGCACGAACCAGGTCTCGGCCGGGTCGAAGCCGAGCAGCCCGTGGGCCTGCTCGAGGAGAAGGGTGCCGGGCTTCCGGCACCTACACCCGACCTCGGGCGCGTGCGGGCACACAAACCACGCGCGGATCCTCGATCCCAGCGCCTCGTCGAGGGCCCGGTTGATCTGGTCCAACCTTGGGGGGCTCAGGGCGCCCCGACCGACGCAGGCTTGGTTGGTGACCACCACGAGCGCGAAGCCCGCCCGGGCCAGGAGCGCTGCCCCCTGGGCCGCCCCGGCCTCGACCTCGAGCTCGTCGAGGTCGGTCACCGAGCCGGGACGATCCACGTTGAGCACCCCGTCGCGATCGAGGAGGACGACCCGGTTGCTACCCTCAAGCACGGCGTCCCGCCCGTCGAGAGACTCTTCGTGGACATTCAGCAGGCTATCGGCGAGCATCAAGCGGTCTTGGAAAACCTCCGTCCGCTCGTGCCCGAGATCGAGCGGGTCGCGGCCGAGCTTACGCTGCGGCTGCGGGCCGGGGGAACGGTCTTCTGGATCGGCAACGGTGGGAGCGCGCTCCAGGCCCAGCACTTCGCGTGCGAGCTGGTTGGCCGCTACGAGCGGGAGCGTCGCGGTCTGGCGTCGGTGGCGCTCACGACCGACGCCTCCATCCTCACCGCGATCGCCAACGACTACTCCTTCGACGCGGTCTTCGCGCGCCAGGTGGAGGCGCTGTGCACACCGGCTGACGTGATCGTCGGGATCTCGACTTCGGGCAACAGCCCCAACGTGCTCCAGGGCATCGACGCGGCCAGCTCGATCGGTGCGCTCACCGTGGGTCTCGCCGGCGGCGACGGAGGCAAGCTGGCCCGCGCGGTCGACCTCGCGCTCGTCGTCCCGTACACGCGCACGAGTCGCGTACAGGTCGCCCACCTGTTCCTCGGCCACACGATCTGCGAGCTCGTCGAGCTCGCGACCTCGGACGGGGGTGACGATGTTTGACCGTCCTGAGCTTGTCCACGCCGCGGTGCGGGGCGGGTTCGCCGGATGCCGGATGCTTGTCGTCGGCGACCTGATGCTGGATCGCTATCTCGTGGGCGAGGTCGCGCGCATCTCTCCCGAAGCACCGGTCCCCGTTGTACTACTCGAGCGTGAGACCACGTCGGTCGGCGGCGCGGGCAACGTCGTCCTGAACCTCACGGGCCTCGGCGTTCAAGCCGACGTCGCGGGCTGGACCGGCGACGATCCGGACGGCGCGCACCTCCGCAACCTCCTCGGCGATGCCGGAGTGCGGGTGCACGGGATCGAGTCCGTGCGCGGCCGACCCACGACCACGAAGACGCGGGTGCTGTCGCGGCATCAGCAGCTCGTGCGCATCGACGCCGAGGAGACCGAGGCGCGTTCGCCCGCGGAACGGGAGCGCTGGGACCGACGGATCGTGGAGATGCTCGACGACGGCTACGACGCGTTGGTGCTTTCCGACTACGCCAAGGGCGTGCTCGAGACCAACTTGTGCCGGGCGCTGATCGGCAAGGCGCGCGAGCGCGGGGTCCCGGTGCTTGTCGACCCGAAAGGGCTCGACTACGCGAAGTACGCGGGCGCCACCACGGTCACGCCCAATGAGGGTGAGCTCATGGCAGCCATCGAGGTGACCGCGAGCGAGTCCGAGGCGCTGACGGCCGCGGCCGCCGCGCTGCGCGAGGTGCTCGAGCTCGAGTTCGTCACGCTGACACGCGGCGAGGAGGGCATCACGGTCGTCGACTCGACGGGTCGTCACCACATTCCGGCGCGTGCACGTGAGGTCTTCGATGTCTCGGGTGCGGGTGACACGGTCATCGCGACGCTGGCCGCGGCCGTGGCCGTCGGGATCGGCAGGCGGGACGCGGCGGTGCTGGCGAACCTCGCGGCCGGGATCACGGTCGGTCACACCGGCACGATGCCGATCAGCCAGACCGAGCTGCTCGAAGCGCTCGGTCCCGCTGAGCCGGAGCTCGCGGACAAGGTGATGGACCTCTCGGCCGCGGTGGAGGCCGTCGACCGCTGGCGCGACGGTGGCGCCGTGATCGGGTTCACGAACGGTTGCTTCGACCTCCTCCACCCGGGTCACGTCACGTCCCTGCACTGGGCGAAGCGTCACTGCGACCGGCTCGTAGTCGGGATCAACACCGACGCGTCTACCCGGGCACTGAAGGGAGAGGGACGGCCGGTGAACGCCGAGGCGGCGCGGGCCGCGGTGATCGCCGGCCTGGCGTCTGTCGACGCCGTGGTCTCCTTCGACGATGCCACGCCGATCAACGTGATCCTCGCCCTGCGCCCCGAGGTGCTCGTGAAGGGCGCCGCCTACACGGACGCCGAGATCGTGGGGGCCCCGGAGGTCCTAGGCTGGGGCGGGCAGGTGCTGCGAGCGCCGATGTTCGAAGGTCACAGCACCACGAAGCTGCTCGACCACTTCAAACCGTCGTGACCGCGGCGTCGCAGCGCCACCGGGATCGGGGCAACGCCGGTCTGCGGTGGGCTGACAAGACGCTCGGCGTCTTCGCCGTCGCGTGCGGCGGTGCGCTGCGGCGACTGCGCGGCCGCCGGGCGGTTCCGACCGCGCCGGCCTCGATCGGATTGCTCAAGGCGTCGGGCATCGGCGACGTCGTGATCCTCTCTGGCGTGGTTGCGGATCTACGCGCCGCGTTCCCGGACGCACGTCTCGTGCTGTTCACGAGCGCGAACAACGACGCGTTCGCGCAATTGCTCGACGGCCTCGACGAGTTCGTCGAGCTCCCGGTACGGAATCCGCTCGCGGCGATCCGACGGGTGCGGGCCGAGCGAGTCGACGTGATGGTCGACTTCGGGATGTGGTCGCGGTTCGAGGCGTTCGTCGCGAGTTGCTCCGGCGCACGCTGCGTGATCGGCATGCGCACACCCGGCCAGCACCGTCACTTCGCCTTCGATGTCGTGCTCGAGCACTCGACCGAGCACGAGATCGAGAACTACCGGCATCTCGTCGCGACGCTGGGCGTCGCAGGCCGGAGCCTTCCCCGGATCACCCGCGTCGACCAGACCGAGCGTCCGCTGGCCGCGCGCTACGTGGTGCTGCACCTCTGGCCGGGTGGGTCGAACTGGAAGGAGCGCTCGTGGCCATCGTCGTCCTGGCATGCGCTCGCTCGCGCCCTGGCCGAACGCGGTCATGAGCTGGTGCTCACCGGCGGGTCGGGCGACGCGACTGCCACCGAGGATCTCGTGCGACCGTGGGACGAGGAGGGGATCGCGGCCCGCTCGATCGCGGGTTTCCCGCCCCTCGCCACTGCCGTCTGGCTGCGGCATGCAGATGGCGTCGTGAGCGTGAACACGGGTGTGATGCACCTGGCCGCAGCGCTGGGCGCACCGGTCGTCGCGCTCAACGGCCCCACCGCCGCGCGTCGCTGGGGCCCGCTGGGCGCTCATGTTCGCTGCGTGGCATCACCGGTGGTGCCCGACGGGTACCTGAACCTCGGCTGGGAGCGCGACGACCGCTACCCGGACTGCATGCAGGCGATCACGGTCGACGCTGTGCTCGCCGCGTGGGATGACCTCCAGGCCGAGGCCGCCTCGGCCTGACCCCCGGAAACTGTCGCGTGTATCTCACGCCCTGGCGTGAGGAAGGGGCGACAGTTTCGTGGAACGGGTGCGTTCGCCGGTGGTCGCGGGGTCCTGTCACGATGGCGGCGTGATCCCGGCCCCCCTCTCGGAGCTCCCGCGCCTGCTCGCGGACGACACCTGCCTCGGCGCCGCCGCGTCGGGTCGGGCCGCGGTGGTCGCCGTCCCCGAAGCGGCCCGACCCCTGTTCGTGGCCGCCCTCCACCGGCTGACCGGTGCGAGGCTGATCCTCCTCGCGGTGCCGACCGTCGCCGAGGCCGAGCGCGTAGCCGGCGACCTCGCGCCCATGCTCGGTCGCGACGAGGTGGAGCTCTTCCCCGCGTGGGAGACCCTGCCCTTCGAGCGGGTCTCGCCCGCGCTCGAGACGATGGGCCGGCGGCTGCGCGTGATGTGGCGCCTGCGCGAGGGCGGGGCCTCGGCTCCCGCCGTGGTGGTCGCGCCGGTTCGTGCGCTCGTGCAGCGCCTCGGCCCCCACGTCGAGGACGTCGAGCCGATCCGGCTGTCCCCCGGCGACCTGGTGGACCGCGACGGTCTGCTCGAACGCCTGGTCGCGATGGGCTACCGACGCGAGTACCAGGTGGAGTCGCGCGGAGAGGTCGCGGTGCGGGGCTCCATCGTCGACGTCTACGCGGCGACCGCCGAGCATCCCGTGCGGATCGATCTCTGGGGCGACGAGGTCGACCGCTGCTCGGTGTTCTCGGTGGCCGACCAGCGCACCGACCGCGAGCTCGACGAGGTCGTCGTGTTCCCGTGCCGGGAGCTGTTGCCGACGGCGGAGGTGCGCGGGAGGGCAGCCGAGCTCCTGACCTCGGCCCCCTGGGCGCGCGAGCAGTGGGACCGCTTGGCCGAGGCGCAGACCTTTGACGGCATGGAGTCCTGGCTGCCCTGGCTCACCGACGACGAGCACCTGCTCTCCGACTTGCTCCCGGCGGGCGCTCGGGTGTTGCTCGTGGAGCCCCGGCGGATGCGCGACCGCGCCCAGGAGCTCCTCGACGAGGAGGCCTCGCTCGCCCACACCCTGGCCACCACCTGGGGGGCCGCGGGCCACGACTTCCCGCGCATGTCGCTGCCGTTCGACCGGCTGCTCGCGCACACGAGCGCGACCACTACCCACCTGCTCACCGCGCCCGACACGCCCGACACGCCCCAGCTCGGCGCCGCGGCGTTCGACCCGGTGATCGGTGATGTCGAGGCGCTGGCCGGCCGCGTGCGCGCACTGCTCGACGGCGGCAACCGGGTGGTTCTCGCCGCGGAGGGCGCGGGTAGCGCCACGCGCTTGCACGACGTGCTCGCGGGCGAGGGCATCGACGCCCCGATCACCGACCGGCCCGGAACCGACCCTGGCGCGCTGTCGGTCGTGGTGGCCCCGATCGAGCGGGGCGTCGTCGTCCCCGGCGCGCGCCTGGCCCTCGTCGCGGAGGCCGACCTCACCGGCCGGCGCCGCGTGCACCGCAAGGAGCGGCGCGCCCGCAAGTCCGTCGACTACTACGACGACCTCAAGGCCGGCGACTTCGTCGTGCACCAGGTGCACGGGGTAAGTCGCTACGAAGGGATGGTGCAACGCGCGATCGGCGGCGTCGAGCGCGACTACCTGCTGCTCGCGTACCGCGGCGGCGACAAGCTCTACGTGCCGACCGACCAGGTCGGCACGGTGCGCCGCTACACGGGCGGGGAGTCGCCGACCCTGTCGAAGATGGGCGGCAGCGAGTGGCAGAAGACCCGCAACCAGGTGCGCAGCGCGGTCCGCGAGATCGCCGCCGAGCTCGTGGTCCTCTACCGCAAGCGGCTCGCCACGCCCGGGTACGCGTTCTCACCCGACACGCCGTGGCAGCACGAGCTCGAGGAGGCCTTCCCGTACGAGGAGACCCCCGACCAGCTTGCCGCGATCACCGAGGTCAAGGCCGACATGGAGCGGCCGGTGCCCATGGACCGGCTGGTCTGCGGCGATGTGGGCTTCGGCAAGACGGAGGTTGCACTCCGCGCCGCGTTCAAGGCCGTGCAGGACGGCAAGCAGGTCGCGATCCTGGCGCCGACGACGCTGCTGGCCAACCAGCATGGCCAGACATTCCGCGAGCGGTTCGCCGCGTACCCCGTGCGCGTGGAGGTGCTGTCGCGCTTCCTCACCGCGAAGGAGCAGGACGCCGTCGTCGCCGCGCTCGCCGCCGGCGACGTCGATGTGGTGGTGGGAACGCATCGCCTGCTCTCCGACGACGTGGTGGTCAAAGACCTCGGGCTGCTCGTTGTCGACGAGGAGCAGCGCTTCGGTGTGACCCACAAGGAGAAGATCAAGCACCTCCGCGCCAACGTCGACGTGCTCACACTCACCGCGACGCCCATTCCGCGCACCCTCGAGCTGAGCCTAACCGGGATACGCGACCTTTCGCTCGTCCAGACGCCGCCCGAGGAGCGCCAGCCGATCCTCACCTACGTCGGCGAGTTCGACGAGCGAGCCGTCTCAGAGGCCATCCGTCGCGAGCTGCTGCGCGAGGGACAGGTCTTCTACGTGCACAACCGCGTCCAGGACATCGAGCACATCGCCGAGCAGGTGCACGACCTGGTGCCCGAGGCGCGGGTCGCGATCGCGCACGGACAGATGGACGAGGCCCGGCTCGAGCGCGTGGTGCTCGACTTCGCCGACCGCGACTACGACGTGCTCGTCTGCACCACCATCGTCGAGAGCGGTCTCGACATGCCGACGGTCAACACGATGGTGGTGGACCGGGCCGACCTGCTCGGTCTCGCCCAGCTCTATCAGCTGCGTGGCCGGGTCGGCCGTCGCGGCCAGCGCGCGTACGCGTACCTCCTGCACCCGGCCGACCGCGCGCTCTCCGAGGAGGCCTACGAGCGGCTGAAGGCGATCGGCGAGTTCACCGACCTCGGCTCGGGCTTCAAGCTCGCGATGCGCGACCTCGAGATCCGCGGCGCGGGCAACATGCTGGGCGGCGCGCAGAGCGGCCACATCGCGGCCGTCGGCTTCGACCTCTACTGCGAGCTGGTCACCGAGGCGATCGGGGAGCTGAAGGGCGACGAACCGGTGCGGCCGGTGGAGGTGGTGATCGACGTTCCGGTGGACGCGCACCTCCCACGCGAGTACGTAAGCCGCGACGACGTGCGGATGGAGGCGTACCGGCGCCTGGCCGCGGTGACGACGCCGGCCGACGTCGACGACGTGCGCGCCGAGTGGGAGGACCGGTACGGGCCGCTCCCCACCGCCGCCGAGGCCCTGCTCGCGGTGGCCCGGCTGCGGGCCGAGTGCGTCCGGATCGGGGTCACGAGCATCTCCGTGCAGAAGGGGATCGCCCGGATCGGGGGTCTCTCGCTCAAGGAGAGCGAGAAGGTTCGGTTGCGGCGCCTGGCGAAGCGGGCCGTCGCCAAAAACGACGGGGAGCTTGCAGTGCCGATCGGTGCCCACGGTGCCGACGTCCCGGGCGCGATGGTCGCGTTCCTCGCGGAGCTGCGACCCGACCCCGACGCACCGGGTGCTTCCCGGTAGGCTCCCCGCCCTGTGAAGCGCCTCCTCTCTCTTGTCGCGGTCGCGGTCGGTACGTCCCTGCTTGCTTCGGGCTGCTCGAGCCCGACGGGAAGCGTCGCGGCTTCGGTCAATGGCACCGAGCTGAGCCGGGCCGACCTCGACGACCAGCTGAACGCGATCGCCGAGAACGAGAAGCTCGTCCAGAGCGCCGAGGCCGCGGGGTTCGAGATCACGCCCACGGACGGCGGATTCAGTGCCGTGCTGACTGCCGACTGGCTCACGCTGTGGGTGCAACAGGCCACCGTCGACGCCGAGTTCGAGCGTCGCGACCTGTTGCTCACCGATGCGGATCGCGACCTAGCCGAGAGCCTGGCGGCGCGGACCTTTGGGAACGACTCCGCGGTGTTCGCCGCGTTCCCCGAGTGGTTCCGCGACGACATGATCGACGCGTTCGCGCGACGTGTAGTGCTTTCCGGCGCGCTGACGGCCGAGGTCGAGCCCACCGAGGCCGAGCTGCTCCAGATCTACGACGCCAACAGGGACGTGTTCTGCCCCAGCGGCAAGCTCGTGTCGCACGTCCTCGTCGACACGCCGGAGGCTGCGGCGGCGATCGAGGCCGAGCTCGCCGGTGGCGCCGAGTTCGCCGAGCTCGCTCGGACCCGTTCCTCCGACACCGGCTCGGCGCCGGTCGGCGGTGTGCTCACCTGCATCGACTCTCAGGGCTGGTCCCAGTACGACCCGGCCTTTCAACAGGGTGCGGTCGCGCTGGCGGTCGGCGCGGTCTCCGAGCCGGTGCAGACCCAGTTCGGCTACCACGTGATCAAGGTCACCGACTTCAGCTTCGAGAACGCCCGGCCGTTCCTCGAGGCCGCGGTCCAGCAGCAGGACCCGGTCCCGGCGTTCGTCGCTCGCAAGACAGCCAAGAGCGACGTGACCGTCGACCCGCGCTACGGCAGGGTGGTGAGCGACGCCCAGGGCACGCGCATCGAGCCGCCCGCGACACCGGAGCCGCGAACCCGGCCGGCATTCGGTACGACGACCACCGCTGTCCCACTGCAGGGCGGGAGCCCCGAGGGCCCCGTCGGGGGCACCGGCAGTCCGTGAGCCCTCCGGGAGGGCGGATCGTCGTCGTCGGGCTCGGCCCGGGTGGGGTCGATCTGCTGCTCCCCGCGGCGCGCACCGCCATCGCGCGCATCAGGCGCCGCTACGCGCGCACCGCGCGCCATCCGACCGTCGAGGAGCTCGCACGTCACGGGCTCGAGTGCACGCCCTTCGACGATCGTTACGAGTCGGCGGACGATTTCGACGCGGTCTACCACCGGATCGTCGAAACGCTCGTGGCCGCCGCGGCCGAGCACGGCGAAATCTGCTACGCGGTGCCGGGCAGCCCGGGGGTCGCCGAGCGGACGGTCGGCATGCTGCGCGAGGCCGCGGCGGCCGGGCGCGTGTCGCTCGACGTGATCCCGGGCCTGTCGTTCGCAGACCTCGCGTGGGTTCGCCTCGGCGTCGACCCGATGGAGGGTGCCCACGTCGTCGACGCGCAGGACTTTGCCATCGGCGCGGCGGGGCTCTCCGGCCCGCTGCTCATCGGTCACTGCATCAGCCGGCTCGTGTGCTCCGACGTGAAGCTCGCGCTGCTCGAGGTGCTGCCGCCCGACGCGCCGGTCACCGTGCTCCAGCGGCTCGGGCTCCCGGACGAGCGGGTGACCACCGTGCCCCTCGAGGCGCTCGATCGCGATGTGGAGCCCGATCACCTGACCTCCGTGTTCGTAGACACCGGTCACGTGGCGGTCGCCGGGGAATTGGCGCGCCTTGTCGGCCTGGCCGAGCGGCTGCGCGGGCCCGGAGGCTGCCCCTGGGACGCCGAGCAGTCCCACCACTCGCTCGCGCGCTACCTCCTCGAGGAGGCATACGAGACGGTCGAGACGATCGAGGGCCTCCCGGCCGCGGCGCCTGGGGGTCCGCCCGACCTCGACGCCTACGCGCGCCTCGAGGACGAGCTCGGCGACCTGCTGTACCAGGTCGTGTTCCATGCGATCCTGGCTCGCGAGGCGGGCGTGTTCACGATGGCCGATGTCGCCCGGGGCATTCACGACAAGCTCGTGCGCCGCCACCCACACGTGTTCGGTTCGGCCGTCGCGGACACCGCCGCCGAGGTGCTCGCCAGCTGGGAGCAGCTCAAGAAGGCCGAGAAGGGGAGCGAGTCCCTGGTGGAGGGGATCAGTGCCGGCCTGCCGTCGCTGCTGTACGCGCACAAGCTCTACCGCAAGGCTGCGGCGGTCGGGCTCGATCCCGGGACCGCCGCCGAGGCGCTCGATCGGATCGCCGACGCGACCGCACGGCTGCGCGGCGCTGACATGGAGGCCGACGCGACCGGCACCGAGGCCGCGCTGGGCGATCTGCTCGCGGCGGCGGTGGTCGTGGCTCGCGCCCAAGGGGTCGACGCGGAGACCTCGCTACGGGGCTGGACCGCGCGTTTCCGGGATTGCTTCGTGCGCATGGAGCATCTCGCGGCAAGTCGCGGCGTCGACCTCGCGTCGGCGCCCCCCGACGCGGTCGGCACACTGTGGCATCTCGCTGAGCGGCCCGGACACGATATGGATGGAGACTGAGCAGCGGTAAACGGTGACCGAGCGGCGATCGCCGTCGCCGCTCAGTCAACCCTCTTCGACACCTACCAGGACGCCGGCGGACTCGAAGGTGGCGCGCAGCTCGTCGCGCAGACCGGCGCAGTTCTTCTTCGTGCGGTGCGCGCCGATCGCGCCGCCCATCCGCTCGACTGCTGCCCGACGCGCACGATGGACTGCCTGTCGGTCGGGGCCGACATCACCCGAACCCCGATCTTGAAGTGCTGGGCCATCGCCTCGGCCAGCACGTTGCCGACCTTGCTGCCGCGCTCGGCCACGACGGTCCACGGGTCGGACCAGGTGAGCGTGAACTTCCGGCCCTCGAGCGCCTCGGTCGCCGTCGCGTGCGCCCGGGCGGGATCGCCGGTCACCGTGTAGTCGACGTAGCTCATCCGCTGCCCCTCCGAGTTCGCGCTCCAGCCCGACGACACCCACGGCCCGCGACCCTTCCGAGGGATGCCCGGCCGGTCCCGCGCCGTACGATCGCCGGGTTGGCGGCTCCGGGGCGGTCCCGGGACCGAAGCGGACACGGGACTACATTCGTCCCACCGACCACAGGAGCATCAGGCCGCTGTGAGCAGCATCGTCGACGTCAGCGCACGCGAGATCCTCGACTCCCGGGGCAACCCCACCGTCGAGGTCGAGGTGGAGCTTCTCTCCGGCGCCCGTGGCCGCGCCGCGGTGCCCAGTGGCGCCAGCACCGGGGCCCACGAGGCCGTCGAGCTGCGCGACGGGGGTGACCGCTACGGCGGCAAGGGCGTGCAGCGCGCCGTGGCCAACGTGGCCGGGGAGATCGCCGAGGCGATGATGGGCCTTGAGGCCCTCGACCAGCGCGAGGTCGATCTCGCGCTCGTCGAGCTCGACGGTACCGACAACAAGGCGCGTCTGGGTGCCAACGCACTGCTCGGAGTGAGCCTGGCCACCGCGAAGGCCGCGGCCGACGAGTGCGAGCTGTCGCTGTACCGCTATGTCGGCGGCGCCAACGCGCACGTGCTGCCCGTGCCGTTCATGAACGTGCTCAACGGTGGCGCGCACGCCGACAGCAACGTCGATTTGCAGGAGTTCATGGTCGTGCCCGTCGGCGCGGCGAGCTTCTCCGAGGCGCTGCGGATGGGTACCGAGACCTACCACGCGCTCAAGAGCCTGCTACACGGCCGCGGCCTCGCGACCTCGCTCGGTGACGAAGGCGGGTTCGCGCCGAACCTGCCGTCCAACGAGGACGCCGTGCGTCTCTTGCTCGAGGCGATCGAGAAGGCCGGGTACACGCCCGGCGACGAGATCGCGATCGCGCTCGACGCGGCGTCCACCGAGGTCTACGCCGACGGCATATACGACCTGGCCGGCGAGGGTCGCAAGCTCGCCTCCGAGGAGTTCGCTCGATACCTGGCCGAGCTGTGCAGCCGGTACCCGATCGTCTCGATCGAGGACGGGATGGCCGAGGACGACTGGCCTGGCTGGGCGGCGCTGACCCGCGACCTGGGTGAGAGCGTCCAGCTCGTCGGAGACGACCTGTTCGTCACAGACCCGGAGCGCCTGTCGCGCGGCATCGACGAAGGGGTGGCGAACTCCATCTTGGTGAAGGTGAACCAGATCGGCACGCTTACCGAGACACTCGACACGATGGTGCTCGCGGCGCGCCACGGCTACAACGCGATGATGAGCCACCGTTCCGGAGAGACCGAGGACGTGACGATCGCCGACCTTGCCGTGGCCACCGGTTGCGGGCAGATCAAGACCGGTGCTCCGGCGCGCAGCGATCGCGTCGCCAAGTACAACCAGCTCCTGCGGATCGAGGAGGGACTCGGCGAGTCCGCCGCGTACCTCGGCGGCGCCGCGTTCGCGCGTCCTGCGGGAGGTGCGACCGGATGACCGAACCGCGGGTGCCCGACTCGCGTCGCTCGCGCGCGCTGTTCCTCGTGGTCGCTAGCCTGGTCGCGGTCGGGATCCTCTTCCTGCTCGTGTACCCGCTCCGGGCGATGTCCGACCAGCGGGACCGTCTCTCCGAAGCCGAGGCGCGCCTCGAGCTGCTCCGTGACCAGAACGCCAAGCTCTTCCAGCGGTCCCAGCAGCTGAGCGCCGATGCGGAGATCGAGCGGATCGCGCGCGACCGCTACAACATGGTCCGGCCGGGTGAGCAGGCGTGGGCGGTGGTGCCGGAGGTCTCGACGCCGACCACCACGACGACCACGACCGTGCCACCGCCCGCGTCGTCGTTGCCGGCGGTCCCGTAGGGGAGACCGTCTCGTCGACCTCCTAGCATCGGGGGGTGCCCACCACTGCCGACGTCGAGAGCGTTTCCGCGTGTCTCGGGCGCGTGCCGCAGGGCGACTTCGAGGTCGCCGCGCGCGACGGGGCGGGCGCTCCCGTGGTGATCTGCAACGCGCCGTTCCTGCGCGACGAGACGCCGATGCCGACCAGGTACTGGCTGGTGGACCCGGCGCTCAGCGCCGCGGTGGCGCGCCTCGAGGCGGAGGGCGGTGTCCGCGCGGCCGCGCTTGTTGTGGACCCGGAACACCTGGCCGACGCGCACCGCGCGTACGCTGCCGAGCGCGACGCGGCGATCCCCTGTGACCACGCCGGTCCCCGTCCCTACGGTGGCGTCGGCGGCACCCGGGTGGGGGTGAAGTGCCTGCATGCCCACTACGCCTGGTTCCTCGCCGGCGGCGACGACCCGGTCGGGCGCTGGGTCCACGAGCAGCTCGCGCGTCCATGAGGGTCGCGGCGATCGACATCGGTACCAACTCGACGCGCCTGCTCGTCGCCGAGGTGGCGTCGCGAGACGGCGTCCTACGGACGCTCGACCGGCACATGACGATCACTCGTCTCGGTGAGGGCGTCGATTCCTCACGGCGACTCGCGCCTGCGGCCATCGAGCGCACGCTGGCCGCGTTGCGAGCGTACCGGGAGGTCATCGACGCGATCGGAGGCGTCGAGCGCGTGCGTGCGATCGCGACCAGTGCTGCGCGCGATGCGCAGAATCGGGACGACTTCTTCGGGCCGGCCGCAGGCGTGCTGGGCGTCGACCTCGAGCTGCTCTCGGGCGAGGAGGAGGCCGAGCTGTCGTTCCTCGGGGCGACCACCGGGCTCTCGGGGATCGCCGAGCCGCCCTATCTCGTGGTCGACATCGGTGGCGGCTCCACCGAGTTCGTGGTCGGCACCGATCGGCCCGAGGGGCTCCGCTCTGTAGACCTCGGCTGCGTCCGCTGCACCGAGGCCTGGTTGCATGCCGATCCGCCGAGCGCCGAGGAGCTGAGCCAGGCCGTCCACGTGGTGCGCGAGCACCTCGCCGACGTGCGCCGGGAGGTGCCGGGAGTGAAAGACGCTCGCACCCTGATCGGGTTGGCGGGGACGGTCAGCACCTTCGCGGCGGTCGAGCAGGGTCTCGAGCGCTACGACCACGACCGGATCCACCACTTCCGGCTCAGCCGGGTGGCCGCCGAGGACGTGTTCCGAACGCTCGTCACGGAGCCGATCGAGCAACGGCGCCACAATCCGGGCCTCGATCCCGGACGGGTCGACGTCATCGTGGGCGGTGCGGTCATCCTCGTCACGATCCTGCGTACCTTCGGCTTCTCGGAGGTGCTGGTCTCGGAGTCCGACATCCTCGACGGACTGGTCCGCAGCCTCGCCTGAGATTCCGCTCAACCCGGTCGGCGCACCGGTCGTTTTAGGACCGTGGACCTCGACGGGTTCCTCACCGGCTTGACCCGGCTCACGGCTGACGACCTGATGGCGGTCGCGCACGCGATCGACACCGCGCACGCCACCGTCGCCGACGAGGTGGAGGCGTGGGAGGACATGATGTGCGTCGACGGCGTGCTGCGCCGCTCGGGGCGCTCGCGTTTGGCAGCGCGGGCAGCTCACGACGCGGTGCAGGCCGTGCGGCTTGCGGTTGGCAACGCCGATGCCACAGTGAAGCTCGACGACACCGTCGTGGTCCGGGTCGCGCGTGAGGCCGCGCTGTTCGCCCGTGCGCTCGTCGCCGGCGAGGGCGCCGATCGCGCGGTCGCGCACCTCATGCCCGAGTGGGGGCGCATCAAGACTGCGGCCTGAGCGCCGTTGGGCCGCGACCTACGATGCCGTGGTGTCGCTGAGCGATCGACTCCTGCTGGGCCCCGGTCCGTCCAACCCCTATCCCGAGGTCGCCGAGGCGCTCGCCCGCCCACTGCTCGGGCATCTCGACCCCGAGTTCCTCACGCTGCTCGACGAGACCTGCGACCGGTTGCGCAGCGTGTTCCTCACCCAAAACGAGCTCACGCTGCCGATCTCGGGTACGGGCTCGGCGGGCATGGAGGCGTGCTTCGTCAACCTGCTCGAGCCGGGAGACACCGCGATCGTCGGCGTGAACGGTGTGTTCGGGGAGCGCATGTGCGAGGTCGCCCGCCGGTGTGGCGCCGACGTCGTGCGGGTGGAGGCAACGTGGGGCACCGAGATCGACCCGCAGCGCCTGCTCGAAGCGCAGCATGCCTCGCCGCACGCCCGAGTGCTCGCCGTCGTGCACGCCGAGACCTCGACCGGGGTGGAGAACGAGATCGTGCCGCTCCGGGCACTGGCCGACACCGACACGCTCCTGCTGGTCGACGCGGTCACCTCGCTGGCAGGGATCCCGGTCGACGTCGACGGCTGGGGTATCGACGCGTGCTACTCGGCGACCCAGAAGTGCCTCGGCGTGCCGCCGGGGCTTGCCCCCGTCACGTTCTCGGCGCGCGCGGTCGAGCGCATCCGGGCGCGAAGCGTTCCGCCGCAGTCCTGGTACCTGGACCTCGGGCTCATCGGCGACTACGTCGGTGGCGCGCGCAAGTACCACCACACGGCGCCCACCGCCATGGTCGCGGCGTTGCACGCGGGGCTCGGCGCGGTGCTCGACGAGGGGCTCGACTCGACCTGGACCCGCCATCGCACCCTCGGTGCTCGACTGCAGCCGGCGCTCGCGGACCTCGGCTTCACGCTGGTCGCCCCCGAGGGGCACCGGCTGCCGCAGCTGACCTCGGCGAGACTTCCGACCGGCCTCGACGAGACGGCGCTACGCAAGGAGCTGTTGGTCCGCTACGGCATCGAGGTGGGCGGAGGGCTCGGTGAGCTCGCGGGCGTGGCATGGCGCATCGGGCTGATGGGCCACTCGGCGCGGGACCGGTCGGTCACCACCCTCCTCGGCGCGTTGCGCGAGCTCCTCTGACCGATCGGGAGGCGCTCAGCCATCGACGAAGTTCTGCGGGAGCGCGTTGAGGCCCAGGCCGAGGAGCGCCCCTACCACCCCGGCGCCGACCACCCACCAGCCGAGGCGCTCGCCCTTCCGGACGGCGACCAACCCGAGGATGATCCCGATGCCGCCGAGCAGCGGCGGGAACACCCAGATCGCGAACGCGGCGAAGGCGAAGCCGAGGACGAGCACCACCCGACCGGGCGGTGGGCCCTGGTTGGGTGTGACCGGTGGACGGGGCGAGGGGTCGGTCGGTGCCATTCGTCTAGGCCGGGGTGGCCTCGGCGACGGCCGCGAGCCGCTCGAGCGTTGCGGCCATCCCGGCCCGGTTGTGCTCCGCCCGGTCGGCGACGCCGCTCACCGGCCCGCCCAGCTTCTTCGCGAACCAGCCCCGCCGGTCGGTCCAGGTCTCGGTCACGCGACAGCCCGTCGCGGTGGGCTGGAAGCGATACGACCAGTCGGCGATCCCGAGCCCGACCGCCGAGACGTGGAAGGTGAACACCTCGCCCGGCTCGCACTCGATCACCTTGCAGGCCGTCGACCACGTGCGCTTGCTGTTCGCGTTGACGCCTTTGAACCGCGCCCCGACCGCGGGGCCGGTTGCACCACCGGTCCACGTGCACGACGTGGTCTCCGGCGACCACTCGCCCATCCGGGTCACGTCGGAGGCCATGGCCCACACGACCTCGGCCGGCGCGGCGATATCACGTTCGACGCTGATCTGCTCGGTCATCTCCTCAATCCTTCGGGACGAGCATGTGCTCGCGGTAGTAGCGGAGCTCCTCGATCGACTCGCGGATGTCGTCGAGCGCGCGGTGGCTCTCCTTCTTGTTCGGCCGCTTCCTGTACACGGCCGGGTACCAGCGCCGGCACAACTCCTTGAGCGAGCTGACATCGATGCTGCGGTAGTGCAGGTAGTGGTCGACCTCGGGAAGGTAGCGGTCGAGGAACCGGCGGTCCACGCCGATCGAGTTGCCGCAGAGCGGGGCGGTGGTGGGCTCGGGCACGTGGCTGGCAAGGTACTCGAGCACCTGCGCCCCGGCTGTGGCCAGCGACAGCGCGGACGCCTCAATCTGTGCGAGCAGGCCCGAGCGGGTGTGCATCTTGCGCACGAAGTCGTCCATCTCGGCGAGCTCGGCAGCGGTGGCGTGAAGGACGAGGTCGAGTCCGTCGTCGACCACCACGAGCTCGGGGTCGGTGACGAGCACCGCGATCTCGACGATCGTGTGCCGGGTCATGTCGAGGCCGGTCATCTCGAGGTCGATCCACACGAGGGGGTCGACCACACGACCGGGCGGCGGGCTGTCGGTGGCGACCATGCGGGGAACCCTACGCTGCCGGCGCCGGTAACCTCTGCGCCCGTGTTGGGATCGCGAGGGTGGCGGCCGACGCCGGTCGAAGCCGCGCAGACGAACGTGGGCCGGTTCATGGCCGAGCACGGCATCTTCGACCTGGCCGACCTGCGCCGGCGTTCCGTCGACGACCCGGAGTGGTTCTGGGACGCGTTCGTGCGCTTCGCGGGCATCGAGTTCTCCACGCCCTACACCGCGGTGCTCGACACCTCGCGTGGCATCGAGTGGGCCACGTGGTTCGACGGTGGCCGGATGAACGCGGCCAAGAGCTGTGTCGACAAGTGGGCGCAGCGCGCCGACGGGCGCGATCGCGTCGCCGTCTCGTGGGAGGGCGAGGAGGGTGAGGTCCGCTCGCTCACGTTCGCCCGGCTCCAGGAGCTGACCGACCGGATCGCCCACGGCCTCGCCGCGCGCGGAATCGGAGAGGGTGATGCCGTCGGCGTCTTCCTGCCGATGCTTCCCGAGACCGTCGCGACCGTGATGGCGATCGCCAAGCTCGGCGCGATCTTCCTGCCGGTGTTCTCCGGGTACGGCGCCGAGGCGGTTGCGATCCGGCTCCGCGACGGCGGTGCGAAGGCGCTGGTCACCGCCGACGGCACCACGCGACGCGGCCGGCTCGTGCCGATGAAGGAGACTGCCGACGAGGCCGCCGCGATGACGCCGGGGATCGAGACCGTGGTCGTCGTTCCGAGGCTCGGACGAGCCGACGTCGCCATGACCGCGGGGCGGGACCTCACGCTCGATCAGCTCACGGCCCTCGGACCCGGGATTCCGTTCCCGACGCGCGCGCTCGACGCGGAGCATCCGCTGTTCGTCGCGTACACGAGTGGGACCACAGGTCGCCCCAAGGGTGCCGTGCACGTGCACGCGGGCTTTCTCGTGAAGATCGCTGAGGAGGCGGGCTTCCAGGCCGACTGCCGCCGCGGCGACGTCCTCTTCTGGCTGACCGACCTCGGCTGGATCATGGGCCCGTGGCAGATCTTCGGCACGCTCGCATGGGGCGCGACCGTGTTCTGCTACGACGGCGCCCCCGACCATCCCGGTCCCGACCGGCTCTGGTCGATGGTGGAGCGCCACCGCATCACGATCCTCGGAGTGTCGCCCACCCTGGTGCGCTCGCTCCTGGTGCACGGCGACGATCTCGTGACCGGCCGCGACCTCTCGAGCCTGCGGGTGCTCTGCTCCACGGGCGAGCCGTGGAACGAGGGCCCCTGGCAGTGGTACTTCGACGTCGTCGGCGCGGGGCGCTGCCCGGTGATCAACGTGAGTGGCGGCACCGAGGTGGGCTGCTTCCTTGCACCCCACCCGGTCGAGGAGATCGCGCCGTGCTCGCTCGGGGGACCTGCCCTCGGATGCGCGGTAGACGTCGTCGACGACGAGTGCCGGCCGGTGCGAGGTGTCGTAGGCGAGCTGGTGTGCCGCGCGCCGTGGCCCGCGATGACGCGCGGGATGTGGAACGACCCCGACCGTTACCTCGAGACGTACTGGTCGCGCTGGCCCGGCGTGTGGTGGCACGGCGACTGGGCCTCGATCGACGAGAACGGTCAGTGGTACCTGCACGGGCGCTCCGATGACACGATCAAGCTGGCCGGCAAGCGGCTCGGTCCCGCGGAAGTCGAGACCGTCCTCGTCGAGCACCCCGCCGTGGTGGAGGCGGCGGCCGTCGGGTTGCCCGACGCGCTCAAGGGAGAGGCGCTGGCTTGCTACGTGGTGCTCGCGCCCGGGGCGATCGCCGACGATGTGCTGCGCGCCGAGCTGGGCGGGCTGGTCGCCGATCGGCTGGGAAAGTCGTTCCGGCCGTCGGCGGTGCGGTTCACGAGCGTCCTTCCGAAGACGCGTAGCAACAAGGTGATGCGCCGCGCGATTCGCGCGGTCGCGCTCGGCGAGGAGCCCGGTGACCTCTCGGGACTCGAGGATCCAGCTGCCCTCGAAGCGATCGCGGGCGCGAGGTGAGGCGGCACGAGGGTCCGGTGCTCGTGGGGCCGCGAGTGATGCTGCGGCCGTTGTGCAACCGGGACTTCTCGGCCTGGTGCGAAGTGCGAACACGCAGTCGCGCGTGGCTCAAGCCGTGGGAGCCGCGTCCGGAGCCGGGTACGGCCGATCCGTCCGTCGACGGCGACGCGTTCGGTCGGCGGTGTCGGACGTGGGATCGCCAGCGTCAGTTCGACGCCGCGTACGGCTTCGGACTGTTCCTGCGCGAGGGCGAGCGGTTCGCGGGCGAGGTGACTCTCGGCAGCGTGCAGCGCGGCCCGTTTCAGTCTGCCTCCGTCGGCTACTGGATCGACGAGGCCTGCGCCGGCCACGGGTACGTGCCCGAAGGGGTCGCGCTGCTCATGCGACATGCGTTCGACGACCTGCACCTGCACCGGCTCGAGGCGGCCATCGTCCCCCGCAACGGCGCGAGCCGCCGCGTGGTCGAGAAGCTCTGCCTGCGCGAGGAGGGCATCGCCGAGCGGTTTCTCCAGATCGACGGGGTCTACGAGGACCACGTCCGCTACGCGATCACGGTGGAGGAATGGGCGACGCGGCGGGATGAGATCGAGGCGCGCTTCGTGCGCTGACGGCGCGGCCGAGCGGTGACCGAGTGGCAATCGTTGTGGTCGCCGCTCAGCCTGCGCCGATGATCGTGAACGACTTCGTCATGCGGTTGAAGCCGTCCTCCGAGTCGTTCGGTGCTTCTTCGACCACGGTGTAGAGCCGGTCGGGTGCGAGCATGAACAGCGCACGCCACCAGGTGTCGTTCCTGCGGAACGTGCCGTAGGCGACGGCGACGTCGTCGAACGGCACCGGCTTCGTGGAAGACACGACCCTCGCCTGGTGTTGCTTTGCGAACCCGTCGATCGCGGCGTCGAGGGAGGCGGGGTAGGCCTCGAGGGCCGACTCGGGTTGGGGGGTGACCGTGACCGAGTAGAGGTAGCCGGCGCCGGGCTTGCTCTCGACCCGTACGATCTCTCCGAGCGGTGACGGACGGGTGTGGCGGCGCCACTCGCTCGGCAGCACCACCCGGAACTGGTCCCCCACCCCTTCGTACAGGTTTCCGGCGTCCCCGTCGGCGTAGCGCGAGACGAGGCTGCCCGCGCTGGGGTCGATCACGCGTGTCCAGACGAACCATCCGGCGAAACCGATCACGAGGAAGAGGGCCGCCCAGGCGACGATCGCCGCGATGATCCCCTCGCGCGTCGAGACGACCGGGATGGCTTCGAGCGGCTCCGCTTCGTCGGGCTCGACGACCCGGGTCACTGCGAACGCCTCGGTTCCGCCGTCATCGTCCCGAGCGTAGGCGGTCGGTGAACGCCGGTTGGTGGAAGGACCAGACCTGGTGCTCGAGCTCGAAGCGGACCGCGTCCTCGAACGCCGGCTGCCACGGTGCGTGTCGGAGCGTGGCCTTGACGCGCGCCGCGAGCTCGCGCGGGGCCTCGGCGGCGCGGGTCGCGAGCTCGACCGCTCGGTCCACGACCGCGTCGTCGGTCACATACTCCCAAGCCAGCCCGACCTCAGCTGCCCGAGCGCCGTCGAGGCGCTCCCCGAACAGGTTCAGCGCGGCCGCGGCCTGCGGGCCGATGGCGCGCTCCAGCAGCCACACGTGCCCGCCGCCGGGGTGCAGGCCGATGCGCAAGAAGCGCGCGTCGAAGCGCGCGGAACTGCCCGCGATCCGCACGTCGCACGCGAGCGCGAGGTTCATGCCGGCCCCCACGGCGGGTCCGTTGACGGCGGCCACCGTGGGCAGCGTGCTGTCGTAGAGCCGCAGGAAGCCGTCGTAGATGGCCCGGACCCCCTCGGGATCGCGCTCGCCCTCGCCGAGCGCCGCGAGGTTGCCGAGATCTGCCCCGGAGCAGAAGGCAGGCGGCGCACCCGTCACCACGAGGGCACCCACCGTCCCGTCGGCTTCGAGCGCGCCAGTGGTGGCGATAATCTCGTCCACCATCGGTGCGGACAGGGCATTGCGCCGCTCCGGGTCGTCGAGCGTCAGGATCGCGACGCGTCCGCGCCGCTCCACGTGCAGGGGCAAGGTCGTGCTCCTAGGTCGCGCCACCGTCGCGCAGGACGGCGGGTGAGTGGCGGAAGAAGGTCTCGACGTCGCGCTCGTATCGGTAGGTCGGGTTCTTGTCGCCGACGGCGCTCTCGAGCCGGAGGCTGCGGGCGAACGCGTCGACTGTTCCGGCCGTGCTGAGCCGGTATCGGAACCCCGCCCGCTTGAAGGGGCTGTTGTCGACGCCGCGCCCGTAGCGCAGCAGCGAGAGGACCTCGGGCGGCAGGTCGACGACCCGCAGCAGTCGCAGCGGCTCTGCCGCCCAGTTGGTGAGCACCGGCGGGAGCGCGACCCGGCGCTTGCCGACGATCGCGCACACCTCGCTCCAGGGAAGCGTCCCGTCGCCCGCGACGTTGTAGACGCCGGGGACATCGTGGATCGTAGCGTAGCCGAGCGCGCCGGTCACGTCGTCTTCGTGGACGAACTGCAGGCGCGGGTCGAAGCCGAGGATCTCCGGGACGATTGGCAGCCGCAATGCCTTCGAGAGCGGCGTTGAGATGTCGTCGCCGAGCACGTTGCCGAAGCGCAGCTTGGTGACCGTGACGTGTGGGTTGTCGATCGCGAAGTCGCGCAGGAAACTGGCCGCGGCCAGCAGCGACCGTTCGACGCGCGTGCGCGGCGCACGGGTGCGCGGCATCGACTCGCGGAAGAAGTACGGGTCCTGGTAGTTGGCGCCGTAGACGAGCGTGGAGCTCTTGACGATCACCTTGCGCACCGAGCTGCCCGCCGCACCGGCGGCGGCGAGGAGGTTCATCGTGCCGATCACGTTGATCTCGTGCAGCGCGCGGCCCGAGAGCTCGGTGGAGTCGACCACGAGGTGGGTGTGCAGGATCGTGTCGACCTGGGTGGCGCGCACGATGCGATCGAGGATCGAGTAGTTGGAGTCGGCCTTCACGAACTCGGTGCGTTCGAGCGGGAGGCGGGGCTCGGCGGTGTCGAGGCCGACGATGACGTCGACGTCGTCGAGCGTCTCGAGCCACTGCGCGAGCCGGCTGCCCCAGAAGGTCCCGAGCCCGGTCACCAGCACCCGCATCAGCCCAGCCAGACGTTGCGGCGGGTGCGGAGCATGTCGTACAGGGCTTCCTGGATCTGCTCGCGGATGCGGTCGGCCTCCTCCATCACGCGGGCGCGCGGGTAGCGCTCCTGGTCGGAGGGGACGTCGAAGTGCACGGGCGGGAGCACACGGATCTTGAACTTCGCCGGGAGGTAGGTGACGAGGCCGGCCGGACCGAGCAGCATCGTGTTGGCCGTGATCGGGAAGTACGGGATGTTCATCAGAGCCGCGAGCCGCCGGCTCTTGAACAGGATCGGCATCGACTCCTCGGCCCCCACGACCGCGATGGGGATCACCGGCACTCCGGAGCGCATCGCGATCTCCACGAAGCCGCCCCGCCCGAACCGTCGCAGGCGGTAGCGGTCGCGGTAGTGCTTTCCCGTGCCCTTGGTGCCCTCCGGGAACACGAGCACGAGCTCGCGGTCGTCGTGGAGGAGCCGGTAAGCGTTGTCGGGATGAGCGGGGACGCCGCCGACGCGCGACCAGAGCGTCCCCACCACCGGCATCGCGCGGAACAGGTACTCGGCGAGCCCGTAGACCGGTCGGCCGAGCTCGGTCTCGATCCCGTGCATGATCGCCGGCGCGTCGGACGGGATCGCGCCCGCGTGGTTCGACACGCACAGTGCGCCGCCGTCGCGGGGGATGTGCTCGAGGCCCTCCCACTCGACCCGGAACCAGTACTTGTACATCGGCGAGTAGAGCGAGCGGGCCAGCGACCGGACGCGCTCGCTGCGGCCCCAGGCGTCGACGTCGCCGCGGCGGATGGCCTCGTCGGCGGGCTCGAGGTCGAGGCGCTCTTCGTGGGGCACGGCGACCAGCGCGAGTCCGGGGCGATCTGGGCCCGTCAACGGCTCGGCGGTTTCGAGCGTCTTCACGTCTCGGTCGTCGGTGCGGCCGTCCATGACGGAGAGGAAACCTCACGACGGGCGTGGGCGCAACTTCTGTGGCTCTTGACCGTCACCCGGCTCGGGTTGCACCGGTGACGGCCCACCGATTTCCCACGAAGCGTGCGCCCATTCCGACCAGACGGGCCAGCATCCACACCGAAAAGGCGGCCCACAGCCACAGCAGCGACGCGTGGACTCCGGCAACGAGCGCGACGAGCGGCGCGTAGAGGATCGTGGCCGCGGCCATCGCCTTGGCGAGGTACCGAGAGTCGCCCGCGCCGATCAGGATCCCGTCGAGCACGAAGACGGCCGCGGCCACGGGTTGAAGCGCCGCTACGAACCACAGCACCTGCTCGGCGAGCAAGGCGACCGACCCGTCGTCGGTGAAGATCGGGACCAGGACCGGCCGCAAGACCGCGGTGCACAGGCCGAGGACGATGCCCGTCGCGATGCCGAGCTCGAGCATTCGGGTCGAGGCGGCCCGGCTACCGGCCTCGTCGTCGGCCCCGAGGAGGCGACCGACGATCGCCTGGCCCGCGATCGCGATCGCGTCGAGGGTCAGCGCGAGGAACGTCCAGATCTGGAACGCGACCTGGTGCGCGGCGACAGAGGTATCCGAGATCCGCGCGGCCACGGCGGTGGTGGCGAGCAGGGCGAGGAGCAGGGAGCCGGTGCGGACGACGAGGTGGCCCCCGACGACGGCGGTCTCGCGCACGCCGTCGGCGCGCGGCATGAGGCCCGCGCCGGCACGGCGTGCGGTGCGGGCAATGATGGCGAGGAACACGAGGCCGGCGCCGACCTGGGCGATCACGGTCCCCCACGCGGAACCTGCGATGCCGAGGTCGAACCCGTAGACGAGGACGAGCTCGAGGCCGAGGTTCACGACGTTGGCCGCGACCGCGACGATCAGCGTGGTCTTGGTGTCCTGGAGGCCGCGGAGGTAGCCGGCGCCGGCCAGCATGACCAGGACGAACGGCGCGCCGAGGAGGCTGATGCGCAGGTAGGTGAGCGCGTAGGGTCGAACGTCGGCCGAGGCGCCCATGCCCTCGACGACGAGCGGGGCGACGAGCAACCCCACGACGGTCAGGAGACAGCCCAGCCCGGCGGCGAGCCACACCCCGTCGACGCCCCGCTCGGCCCCGACGCGCCGGTTGCCCGCGCCGAGCTGACGGGCGACGGCGGAGGTGGTGGAGTACGCGAGGAAGTTGAAGATGCCGAAGACGGCGGTGAGCACCATGCCGGCGACGGCGAGGCCGGCGAGGGGGAGGGTGCCGAGGTTGCCGACGATCGCCGTGTCGACGAGGACGTAGAGCGGCTCGGCGATCAGCGCCCCCAGGGCGGGGATCGCGAGGGCCAGGATGTCGCGGTCGTAGGCGCTGCGCCGGGGCGGGACCCTCACCGTCCCGACGCTACCGACCCTCTCGTCGGGTGGCTGTCGCACCCTCGTGGGATCCTTGGCAGGTGGACGGTGTGCCGGCAATCCGCTTCGCCTCGGCGGCTCGGGATCTCGGAGCCGCGGCGAGGGCGGCCGGTCTCGCCGTCCCGTCGTTCCGCAGCCCGCCGCGTCTCTCCGGCGCCCGGCGCACGATCCGGCGTCTCCCGGGTGGGGCCGTCGTGTCGGTGCGCCTGCGGGGCCGACGCTACGAGGAGCTGCTCACCGACATGATCGACGGCGTGCTCGTGGCCAACCGGGTCAGCGGTCCGGCCGCGGGGCGCCTGCGCCACGCGCTCTGGCGTGCTGCGGCCGAGCCCGAGGTCGATCTCATCGCAGCCGAGCGGGCGGAGCGCCCGCCGCCCGGGCCACGGCCCCGCGGAACCGTCGTCGATTCGCCGCCTAGCCTGCCCTTCGAGGCCCGGGTGGCGGAACGGCAGACGCAGGCGGCTTAAACCCGCCGGTCCCATTCGGGGCGTGGGGGTTCGAATCCCTCCCCGGGCACCGACCGGAGCGCCGCGGGTGCACACCGGTACGCTCCCGGCGATGGACGTGACCAACGCGATGCTCGCCGACTTCGCCCAGGTGCGTGAGGGGCTGCTCTTCGTGGCCTCCGGGGGGGTGACCCGCTGCTACCGCGAGATGCTGCCCGCGCTGCTCGGCGTGATGCTGGCCACCGTGATCGAGCTCGACTCGGTGGAGACCGGGCGGCCGCACGAGGTGCAGGTGGTGGTGGTCGACGAGGACGGCAAGCAGCTCGCCGACATCTCGGGCGAGATCCAGGTGGGCGAGCCCCAGCTCATGATCGGCGAGAACCTCAACCTGCCGATCACCTTCGACCTGCGCAACGTGCTGGTCGAGCGGTTCGGGTCGGTCGAGGTGCGCTTCTACGTGGGCGGCGAGCACCGGCGGACCCTGCCGATGTGGGTGCTGCAGACCACGAGCCAGTAGGGGTCGGCGGGTCGCGCCGGCCCGGCCGCGCGGGGCGGCTCAGGTCGGGCTACGCCGGGTCGGGCACCGGTTGGGGTGGCGGCGGCCCCACGTACTGGGCGCTCGGTCGGATCAGCCGGTTGTCGGTGGCCTGCTCGAGGACGTGCGCGCACCAGCCGATCACCCGGCTCGACGCGAACGTCGGCGTGAACATCTCGCGCGGCAGGCCGCAGCGGTCCATCACGATCCCGGCGTAGAACTCGACGTTCGTGTACAGCTTCCGGCCGGGCTTGAGCTCCGCGAGCACCTCGATCGCCTTCGCCTCGATCTGCTTCGCCAGCGCGAGCTGCTCGCCTCCCAGACGCTCCGCGACACCCCGTAGCATCACCGAGCGCGGGTCGTCGGTCTTGTACACGCGGTGCCCGAAGCCCATCAGCCGGTCGCCCCGAATGACCGCGTCGCGCAGCCAGGCCTCGGCGTTGTCGATGGTGCCGATCGCGTCGAGCATGTCGAGAGCCCGGCTCGGCGCGCCGCCGTGCAGCGGGCCGGAGAGCGCACCGATCGCGCCGACGACCGCGGCCGCGAGGTCGGCGCCGGTGGAGGTGATGACGCGCGCGGTGAACGTCGACGCGTTGAACCCGTGGTCGATCGTGGAGATGAGGTACTGCTCGATCGCCAGCGCGTGGTCGGGCGGCGGGACCTCGCCCGTCATCATGTACAGGTAGTTCGCCGCGTAGGTGAGGTCGTCGCGGGGTGTGACCGCCTCGAGCCCGTGCTGCAGCCGGTGCAGCGTGGTCAGCAAGGTCGGCACGATCGCGCACACGCGCAGCGCCTGCGCGCGCAGCTCGGCGGTCTTCACGTCGAGCGACGGCCGGAATCCGAGGTGCGCGCCGACGAGGGAGATGCTCGTGCGCAGCATGTCGAGCGGTGGCGCGCCCGGCGCGACGCGCGCGAGCTCGGGGAGCGCGTCGGCAACCGGCTCGGGGAGGTGGCGCAGCGGAGCGACCGCCGCCGCGAACTCGGCGCGCTGGGCGAGCGACGGGAGCGTCCCCTCGAACAGGAGGTACCAGACGTCTTCGAGGGTGCGCTTCTCGGCGAGCTCTACGGCGTCGTACTGGCGGTAGTGGTAGAAGCCCTCAAGGCCGCGTACGTCGCCGATGTCGGTCTGCGCGACCACCACGCCCTCGAGCCCGCGCGGCAGGTCGTGGGCGAGGTGCTCCGCGGGCTGGATCTGTGCGATGCGCATCAGGTCGCGCATCGAGACGATGCCCACGAGCACGTCGCCGTCTACCACCGGGATGTGGCGGTACCCGTGCTCGGAAAGGCTCGCGAACGCGGCAGGAGCCTCCGCGTCGGGCGCCACTCGGTTGGGGTTCGGCGTCATCCACTCGCGCACCGTGACGGTGCCCGTGTCCACGACCGCCGCGCCGATGCGCACGAGGTCGCGCTCGGTGAGGATCCCGACCGGCCGACCGCCTTCCACCACGACGACCGAACCCACTCGCCCCTCGCCCATCCGGGCCGCGGCTTGCGCCACCGTCTCGCCGGGGGTGGCGGTGACCACCGGTCGGCTCATGATGTCGGCGACCGTCGTGGTCTTCGCGGCGTCGGCTGTGGCCATCGAGTGCTGCCTCCGAAGGTGATGAGAGGGTGATGACGGGCTTGCCTGGTTGGGCCGCGCACCAGTTTACAGCGGACGGCGCTCACCCCCGGCTGAGCGTTCCGGGCGGTTCACCCTCTGTTCACGAGGCCGCGCCGTGCCGCCCTTCCCCCGCGACGAACCGGTTCACCGCGAGGTCGGGTGCTGCGAGTGCGGTCGCGTCGAGCCGGAGCTCGTTGGCCATCGCCGCCTCGAACGACAGATCCCACTGGTCGAGCGCGGAGGCCGGGTCGGAACGCAGGCACGTCTGCGGCAGGTGGGCGAGGTCGTGCGCGAGCTCGCCCGCGCCGGCGCAGGACACGCCACCCGCCCCGTGAGGATCGCGACCGACCACGCGTCGTCGCTCTCGAAGGCTCGGAAGGCGTCGGCGAGCGCGGCCGCGGTGGGCCGGTCGACGGCGTTGCGGGCCCCGGGACGGTCGATGATCACTACGAGCACAGGCCCGTCGGTCTCGGTCCGCACCGTCACGGCGTTCTCCTCTCGCCGAGCAGGTGGCCGGTTTCGTTGAGCGATGCCAGCGATCGTGGCCCGCCGCGCGCGGCGCGCACCCGTGACAGCGACGTGTAGGCCGGGTCGAACCAGAGGTGGTGCTCGAGGCCGAGTAGCGCGCCGAGGTACACGTTGATCACGCCGCCGTGACATACCGCGACCACGGTCTCACCCGGGTGTGTGTCGATCAGCGCGTCGATCGTGGGGACGATGCGCGCCCGGAATCTCTCGGGTGCCTCACCGCCGTAGTCCTGCCAGCGCCCCTCGATCATGGCGCGCCAGCGCTCGTCGTTCGTCTCGCGCAGCTCCGCGACCGGGATGTAGTGGTCCGCGTCGGCGTCGTACTCGCGCAGCCCGGGCAGGATCTCGACGGTGAGCCCGTGCGCGGCGGCGATCGGCGCGGCGGTCTCCGTGGCTCGCCGCAGTGGGCTGCTCACGACGTGGTCGACCGGCTCGGCCGCGAGCCAGGCGCCCAGCCGCGCGGCCTGGTGGTGGCCGGTCGCGGTGAGCTCCGGGTCGACGGGCGCGCCGTCGCTCTCGCCGGGCGCGATGCGCACCGGCTCGGCATGGCGGACGAGCAGGAGGTCCATGGTCGCGCGGCCTCAGCCGTCGAGGGAAAAGCCGAGGACGGACGCGAGCTCGGCCACCGCGCTCGGCGCGTCGGCGACCTTGATCGTGGTCATGCCCATGGCCCGCGCCGGCTTGAGGTTGACGCCGAGGTCGTCGAGGAACACGCACTCGGGGGGCTGCACCCCGAGTCGTTCGCAGGCGAGCTTGTAGATGCGCGGGTCGGGCTTGCGCAGGCCTTCCACGGCCGACTCGACGACGGCGTCGAACGCGCCGAGGTGCCCGAGCGCGTGGGGAACGCGGTCGGCGGCGTCCTCGACGGGGGCCCAGTTGTTCGTGAGCGCTCCGACGCGCAGCCTGTGTGCCTTGATGGCGTGGATCGCGGCGATCATCTCGGCGCGCGGTTCGAAGTCGCGTCCGATCTCGGCCATGAGCGCGGCCGCGTCGACGGCGCCACCCGCGGCAGCGCACTCCGCCTCGAGCTCGGTGCAGAACTGCTCGAAGGCCACCTCGCTGCGCTCGAGGCGGGCCCAGGCGCCGTGGTCGGCGCTCGCGGCCACGACCGAGCGGATGAACCGCTCGGGAAGCCCGTTGGCGCGCTCGTAGGCGTCGAAGGCGTCGAACGGCGAAGGGAACACGACCCCGCCGAGGTCGAAGATCACGGCTCGGTAGCTCATCGGGTCGCTCACCGTAGCGCCCGGTGGTCGGGGGTCACCCGTGGCGGCGGTAGCGTGCCGCGGGGCGAGGCAGGCGGGGACATGGACGACAACGAGCACATTCGGGCGCTGATCCACCGGTACGCCGAGCTGCTCGACGCCGGCGACCTCGACGGCGTGGCCGCGCTCTTCGCCCGCGCGACGTTCCGCTCGACGCGCACCGGCAAGGTGCGGCGTGGGGTCGACCAGGTGCGGCGGGTCTACGCCGACGTGATCCTCTACGACGGGCGGCCCCGCACGCAGCACTTGGTCGCGAACGTCACGATCGTGAGCGACGGCCCGCCGGTCGCCACGGCCCGCTCGTCGTTCACGGTGTTCCAGGCGTGCCCCGACTTCCCGCTGCAGCCGATCTTGGCGGGTCGCTACGAGGACGAGTTCGAGCACGTCGACGGGGCCTGGTGGTTCACCGACCGGCTCGTGTGCGCCGACCTGGTGGGCGACCTGAGCCACCACATGCGCGGTCGCTAGTGCTTCCTACAGGACCAGCTCGGCCATCACCCGCAGTGCCTCCGGCTGGGCGGCGCCGAGGATCAGCGTCGTGATGCCGCTCTCGCGCCAAACGTCGAGCGCCTCGGCGATGCGCTCTTTCGGGCCGATCAGCGAGATCTCGTCGACCAGCTCGTCGGGCACCGCGGCGGTGGCTTCCCGCTTCTTGCCGTCGAGGTACAGGTCCTGAATCTCCTTGGCCGCGCCCTCGAAGCCGTACCGGCACGCGAGGTCGTTGTAGAAATTCCTCCCCCGCGCCCCCATGCCTCCCACGTACAGGGCGACCATCGGCTTCACGAACCCGCGCAGTGCGTCGAGGTCGTCGCCCACGATCACGCTCACGGTGGGGGCAACGTCGAAGTCGGCGAGTGACTTGCCTCCGTCCGCCTTCGCGAAACCGGCGTCGATCGCGGCGCCGTAGGTGTCACGGAACCGGTACGGCGAGAAGAAGATCGGCAGCCAGCCGTTCGCGATCTCCGCGGTGAGCTCCACGTTCTTCGGGCCGATCGAGGCGAGGTAGATCGGGATGTCGGCGCGCGGCGGGTGCATGATGATCTTCAGCGGCTTGCCCAGTCCGGTCGCGTCGGGTCCCGAGTACGGGATGTCGTAGTGCGCGCCGTGGTGCTCGAGCGGTCCCTCGCGCCGCAGGATCGTGCGGACGATGTCGACGTACTCGCGCGTCTTCACGAGCGGCTTCCCGTAGGGCTGGCCGTGCCAGCCCTCCACGACCTGCGGACCCGAGAGGCCCAGGCCGAGGAGGAACCGGCCGCCGCTCATCGTGTCGAGGGTGACCGCGGTCATCGCGGTCATCGCCGGGGTGCGCGCCGGCATCTGCATGATCGCCGAGCCGAAGTTGATCCGCTCGGTGTGGGCCATCAGCCACGTGATCGGGGTGATGGCGTCGGTGCCGTACGCCTCTGCGGTCCACGCCGAGTGATAGCCGAGCCGGTCCGCCTCCTGGGCGAGGTTGACCGCGCGGGCGAGGCCGGCACCCCAGTCCTGATAGCCGAAGTTGATCCCGAGTCGCATCCGGCGATCGTCGCACGGTGCCGACCGGATGGTCTAATGGCGCTGCCAGCGGACACAATCGAGCGTGGAGAGCTTCGATGACAGACCTTGTGACCAACGTCGTGCGCGGCTCCAACGCCGAGCGGCTGCTGCTGCTCGTGCACGGCTACGGCGCCGACGAGCGCGACCTCGGGGGGCTCCTCTCGTACCTGGATCCCGAGGGCCACTTCGCGGTTGTGCTCCCGCGGGCCCCGCACGCCGCGCCGGGCACCCCCGGGTTCGCGTGGTTCCCGATCTCCACCGACGGGATGGATCCCGAGGCGTTCTCGGCATCGCTCGACCAGCTCGACGCGCTGGTCGACGAGCAGTGCGCCGAGCTCGGCTTCGCCCGCGACCAGGCGGTGTTCGGCGGCTTCTCGCAGGGGGCCGGCCTTGCACTCACGCTCGCGATCCGCGCCGGCGCGACGACGCGGCCCGCGGGTGTGCTCGCGATGAGCCCGTTCGCGCCGGCCGTCGAAGGGCTCGACGTCGATTGGGACGCCGCGGCGTCGATCCCGGTGCTGCTCCAGCACGGCACCGAGGACCCGATGATCCCCGTCGCCGTCACCCGCCACCTGACCGAGGAGCTGAGCGCCCACGAGGTGCCGCTCGTGTACTCGGAGTACCCGATGGGCCACCAGGTCGCGCTCGAGAGCGTCGAGCAGGCCCGGGCCTGGCTAGACCAGGTGCGCGCCGGTGAGAAGCCTACGGCGCCGTTGCCCGCCCCGCCGCCGGAGGGGCCGGTGAAGGCGGTCACCACCGCGACCTGGGAGGCCGAAGTGCTGCGCAGCGACCTGCCGGTGATCGTCGACTTCTGGGCGCCGTGGTGCGTGCCGTGCAAGCAGGTCGGCCCGATCGTCGAGCAGATCGCGCTGATGCGCGAAGGCTCCTACAAGGTCGTGAAGATCGACATCGACCAGGAGCCCGCGCTGGCCCAGCAGTACGAGGTGCAGAGCATCCCGCTGATCGCGCTGTTCCGCGACGGCCGGCTCGAGCGCCGTTCGCTCGGGGCCAAGCCCCGGCCCCAGCTCGAGGCCGAGCTCGGGCTGCTCGTGATCCCGTAGCCGGCTACGGGTGGGGATGGGGTCGACCGGCCGGGCGCGTGCGGCCGCCCCACCACAGCGCGAAACCGCCCATCGCGAGCGCGCCGATGCCGGCCAGCAACACCGCGAAGGTGCCGTCGCCGGTGTTCGGCAAGGTGGCGGCGGTCGTCGAGGGCCGGCCGGCGGTTGCCCGTGCAGTCGCGCGAGCGCGGGCGGCCTGCGTGCCGCCGACGTCGACCTGGTTCACCACCACTACCGGGGGCGCTACCTCACTGGGGGTCGTCACGACGGTGTGCGGTGGGATCCCAGCCACCGCGAACGGCAGCGGGTCGAAGTCGAACGAGCGGACCCCGTCAAGGTCGGGGTGATCCACCACGCAGCGGGCCACGAGGTCGTAGGCAGCGGATGTCACCGCGCCCGGGACGCTCACCGAGCCGCTCCAGCCGCCGCCGGTCGCCACCGTGACCGATCCGAGCGCGACCGTCGCCGAGACGCTCTGGAGACGCAGGTCGACCCGAGTCCCGTCGAAGTACTCGATCTCGGGTACGGGTGTGGCGGTCGAGGACGGGTCGCCGGGATCAGCCGGCTGGCTCCAGCCGCAGAGGCTGGCGTCGTCGGAGGCGACCGAGATCATCGTGCCGGACCCGCCATCGTCGGGCAAGCGAGTCCATGCCGCGGCCGGATTGGCGAGCACGAGCACCAGCGCGGTCGCGCCGATCGCACCGGCAGTCCCGACGCAGCCCTTCAGGATAAGCCTGTGTCCCATCAAGGGACCTCCCCTCAGGCTCCGCCCGCCGACTGACGGTAATCCCGCGGGTGGGGGACTTCGCGGATGGCCCGCCATCCCGCTGAGCGTCCCGGGCGGCTGATGGTCCGGACCTGAGCACCGGCCTGAGGTGACCGAGCGGCGAGTGTCGCCGGAGACGCTCAGGTGATGGTGATGCTGCCGGGCTTGCCGTCGGTGACGTGGCCGACCACCGCGGCGGCGGGCGTGGCGCGCGCATCCAGTGCGGCGACCAGGGTGTCGGCGTGCTCGGGGCCGACCGCGATCAGCAGGCCGCCGGACGTCTGGGCGTCGGCCAGCAGGAGCTGCTCGGGCGCCGCGAGCGGGCCCCAGTCGACCGCCTCGCTGACGTACGCGTGGTTCCGGTGGGTGCCGCCGGCGACCATGCCGGTCTCGACGAGCGCGCGGACTCCGTCGATCACCGGTACGGCGGCGGCGTCGACCACTGCCGCGACGCCAGAGGCGGTGACCATCTCGCGGAGGTGGCCCAGCAGCGAGAAGCCGGTCACGTCTGTGACCGCGTGCACGTGCTCCGCGTGCTCGACCGCCGCGTCGCGGGCGCCCGCGTTGAGCGTGGTCATCAGCCGCACGGCCTCGTCGAGCAGGCCGGTGGGCGCGGCGTCGCGCTTGATCGCGGTGGAGATCACACCGAGGCCGATCGGCTTGGTGAGCACGAGGGCGTCGCCTGGTCGCGCCCCTACGTTGCGGAACACGCGTGCCGGGTCGACCGTGCCGACGACCGCCATCCCGTACTTGGGCTCGGCGTCGTCGATCGAGTGGCCGCCCGCGATGACGGCTCCGGCCGCGGTCGCCGCTTGCGCGCCGCCGTCGATGACCCGCGCGAGCAGGTCGAACGGCAGGCCCTCTCGGGGCCAGGCCACGAGGTTGAGCGCGAGCAGCGGCGTTCCACCCATCGCGTACACGTCGGACATCGCGTTGGTCGCGGCGATGCGACCCCAGTCGAACGGGTCGTCGACGATCGGGGTGAAGAAGTCGGTGGTGACCACCACTGCGAGGTCGTCACGGAGCCGGTACACCGCCGCGTCGTCGGCGGTGTCGAGCCCCACCAACAGGTCGGGATCCGTCGACGGTGGCAGCCCGCGCACGAGCCCGAGGACGGTGCGGAGATCGGAGGGCGAGAGCTTGCAGGCGCAGCCTGCTCCGTGGGAGAAGCGCGTGAGCCGGACGGGCGCCGCGTCGGCGTTGCGCGGCGTGCTCAGCCCCGGACCCGGCCGTAGCCGGTGGCCGTGCCGTACCGGACCGCGCTGAGCTTGACGCCGGTCGCGGGATTGGAGGCCGACACCACCATCCCGCCGCCGATGTAGATCTCGACGTGGTTGGAGCCGCCCGGCCCGTAGAAGATCAGGTCACCCGCCTGCAGGTCCCCGGCGCCGATGTGCACTGTCTGCTGCCACTGCGCACCGGAGTAGTGCGCGAGCGAGACGCCTGCGGCTGCCCAGGCAGAGGCGGTGAGCCCGGAGCAGTCGTACGTGTCGGGCCCCGACGTGGCGTAGCGGTACCCCTTGCCGACCTGCGCCTTCGCGAACGCGACGGCGGTCGCCGCCCGGGCGTTGGGAGCGGGGACGTCGGGGAAGTTGACCGGTCCGGTGGTGCGGCGGGGCGCCGCGGCGTTCTGCGTGGCGGTCGCCGCGGCGCGGGCGCGGGCCTCGGCGTCGCGACGGGCGGTTTCCTGGGCCATGAGTGTCGCGATCTCGCCGTTGACCTGGCTCAGCAGTGCCTTCTGGCCGGCGCTGGCCCGCTCGATCTCCCGGCGGGCAGCGTCGGTGGCATCGCGCTCGGCGGCCGCCGCGGCTCGCTGCTGCTCGAGCTGGGCCTTCTGGTCCGCGAGGTCCTCACGGGCCTTCTGGAGCTTGGTGAGCAGGGCGTCGTCGCGGTCGGCGGCGGCCGCGGCGTACTGGGACCGGGCGCCCAGGTCGGCCACGCTGTCGACATCCATCGCGTCGAGCGGGCTCGACGCGCCGGCGCCCTTGTAGATCTCGATGGCCCGGGCGTTGAGCAGGTGCTTGACCCGGGCGGTCTCGGCCTGGGCCTCCGCGGTGCGCCGCTCGGCCTCCACGATGCCGGCCTGGGCGCGATCCAGGCGCAGCCGGGCACCGTTGAGGCGTTCGGACAGCGTGACGATCTTGTCCCCGTTGGCGTCGATCTGGGCCTGCAGGGCGGCCGCCTGGCGCCGCTTGTCGTCGATCGGAGCGCCCTGGGCGGTCACCGCAGGCAGGATGCCGGCTGTGACGAGGGTGATGGCGATGAATCCCGAGGCTTTGGCCCGGAGGTTCATGTGGGGACTCCCATTGGCTCGTAGGTGCCGCCGTCGGTCCTTGCTGAACACGGTCCTGCTCAACAACAACACTGCTTGACAAGTCTCGTCGGCACGCGCGCCGCCATGACTTCCTGCGACGAGCGGTCCTGACGACCCTACGCGAGTGTCGGACGCGATGCCATTTCTCCTTGAAAAGAGTCCCGTGACCAGCGCAGACGAGCCGTCCGTGTCGGGGCGGCCGCAGGGGTTGCCTAGACCGGCCAGCCCTCGGTCGGGCGGGGTCCGAGTCCGCCTGGTGGGGTGAGGTCGGGGGTCGACCAGGCCATCGCCTCGGCCACCGACTTGGCGACCCGTTGCCACTCGAAGGGGTCCCAGCCCTCGGCTACCTCCCCGACGCTCGTGTCCTGGCGCAGGTGCACGAGCGCGGGCAGGCGGGTCAGGCCCAGGGTCTTCGGGAGGGCCGCGTCGGGGTCGACGAAGGTCAGCGCCCGGGCCTCCTCGCCGTCGAGGATTCGCTCGGCGATCAGGCGGCTGCCGGTCACGACGTACCCGCACCGGGCGTCGCTGTCGCCGAGCACGTCGAAGATCGTCTGGGCCACCGGGATCCAGGCCGCGGCCTCGGGCCGATCCGGCAGGATCACGAGGCAGAGGTGGAAGGTCGTCGACCAGTCGTCGATCGTGCGCTGCAGGCCCGCGATCGTGGTCAGCTCCAACGTGGGGTCCGGGTTCTTGGCCACGGGCGGGAACGGTAGCGCGGGCGCTCGATAGTCTCCTGATCCATGTCCCGACGCGATCAGATCCGGATGTCCCAGGCCGAGGCCCGGGCGTTCCTAGAGGCCGGGCGAGACCTCCAGGTCGCGTCGATCAACGCCGACGGCACGCCGCATCTGGTCACCATGTGGTACGAGCTCGACGGCGACGACGTCTGCTTCTGGACCTACGCGAAGAGCCAGAAGGTCGTGAACCTGCGTCGCGACCCGCGGATCACCGTGCTCGTGGCGACCGGCGACGTGTACGAGCAGCTGAAGGGTGTCTCGATCAGCGGGCGGGCCGACGTCGTCGACGTGCTCGACGACGTCCTCGCGTTCGGCGAGCGTCTCTACGCGAAGTACTGGGGCCCGATCGACAGCGATGTCGTGCGCGACGGGGTGCGCGCGATGGGCTCGAAGCGGGTCGTGATCCGGGTCGAGGCGGAGAGGGTGCTGAGCTGGGACCACTCCAAGCTGGCCGGCGCGTACTGACGCGGGCATCGAGGTGGGCGCAGAGGAGGCGCCACCGATGGGCGAGATGGTCGAGTTCCCGAGCAACGGCACCCCCGGCCAGGGCTACCTCGCGGTGCCGGCCGGTGGGAGCGGGCCGGGCATCGTGGTCTTCTAGGCCTAGCGGGGGTGCAACCCACAGATCGAGGGCGTGGGCGATGCGCTCGCGGCAGAGGGTTTCGTGGCGCTCGCCCCCGACCTCTACCGCGGCGTCGAGACCGCGAAGCCCGATGAGGCCGCCAAGCTGATGATGGTGCTCAGCATGGAGCAGGCCGCCAAGGCCATGGTGGGCGCGGTCGATTTCCTCGCCGCGCACCCGGCGGTGCAGGTCGGGGGCTCGGCGTGACCGGCTTCTGCATGGGCGGCGGACTGGCGCTGCTCCTGGCCACGATGCGCCCAGACGTGGTGAAGGCCTGGCGTTCTGCGGCGTCATCCCCTGGCCGGCGCACCAGCCCGACTACTCGAGGCTGGCCGCGGCCGTGCAGGGCCACTACGCGGAGAAGGACGAGTTCGCCGACGCGGCAGCCGTCGCTGCCCTCGAGCGCGAGCTGAAGGGGCTCGGCAAGTCGGCGGAGCTCCTCGTGTACCCCGACACCGACCACGCGTTCGCGAACGAGACCCGCCCCGAGGTCTACGACGCGGAGGCGACGAAGCAGGCCATGGCGCGAGTCGTCGCGTTCCTTTACGCCCAGCTCGACGTCTGACCGCGCTCCCTCTCTGGGGAACTGTCGCGTCTATCTCGTGCTGGGGCGCGAGGAAGACGCGACAGTTTCGGGGCTGGGGGACGGACGGTCCTCGAGCAGGTCGCGGAGGCGTTGGCGCACGTACTCGGGGCGCTGCACGACATCGCCCCAGCGGAAGCGCTCGACGCGAAACCTAGCCCTCCGGAGTCGAGCGTCCCGCCGGGCGTCGGCTCTGCGGTCGAGCAGCGCGTCGTGGAACGCCATGCCGTCGACTTCGACGACCAGCCCGGCGTCGCGGAAGAAAAAGTCGACTCGGCCGACCCAGCCCCCGTCGTCGCCGAGGTCGACCTGCTGGTCGGGCGTCGGCAGGCCGCCCTCATGAACGAGGCGGAGGAATCGTGCCTCGAGCTCGCTCTCGGGCGCGATGTGCCCGTCTCCCCTCGGGGCGAGCAGCACGGTCATGACCGCGGTGCCGTCCCGTCCCTGCCGGCCCATCTGCTCCAACGTCTCGCGCATGACCTGGACCGTTACGAGGCCTCGACCGAGGGCGGTGTCGAGCGTCCGCTCGACCCGCTCCAAACGGATCGTTCCGCACAGATCGAAGAGCGTCCGGGCCACGCTGGTGCAGGGGATGTCATCGACCACGCTGCGATGGGACGACGGGAAGGTGAATGTCTGGCATGTCTTGATGCCTTGGAGCCTCCTCGGTCGCCGCTGCACCGTGACCCGGGGTGCCAGAAGCTCGAAGCCCGGGAGTCCCCACAGGCACGCGGCGCTCTCGTGCGAGGCGACCGCGCCGTCGCCGCTCGCGAGCACCGCGGCCATGAGCTCGGAACGGCCGGTCACTGGCGTCCCGGGGATCCTGTAGACGCGAGGCAGGATCTCGAGCCACCGCGCGCTCGCCAGACGGTGATGGATCGCGGAGCGACTGAGCCGGAGTCGGGCTTGGCGATCGGAGAAGACCCCGTGCTGAGACGCGGCGAGGGTGGCGATGTCGACGTCCTTGTCCATGCCGACGAAGGTACGCCGAGGGTGTGACAGCCAGGATGAGCCCCCAACCCAACGAAACAGTCGCGCCTTCTGCACGCCCCAGCGTGAGATACACGCGACAGTTCTCGGGGGCTGGGAGCACGATGCGGGAGTGGTGCTGGGGGTCAGGTGAGGCCGATGGCCTTCAGCATCGACGGGGGGATGCCGTCGTCGTCCCGCCGCAGCATCTCCGCCTTCTCGATGTTGATCGGGTCGCGTTCGGCCCGCTCGAGCCAGGTGTCCCACGGCCCCGGCGGGATCCTCCCCTCCACGCAGTGCCGCAAGTACGCCTGCAGCTCGCGCACCTCCGCCGCGCCGCCGATCGGGCCGTGGCCGGGCACGATCACCGACGCGAGCTCGACGAGCGCGTCGAGCACGTCGGCCCAGGTTTCCAAGTCGCCCTGGAACGCGAGCGGCGTCACCCCGAAGAAGCACAGGTCACCCGAGAAGAGCACGTCGGCGTCCTCGACGAGCACCATCAGATCTCCGCCCGTGTGCCCGGTCGCGGGCAGCACCTCCACCCGGGGCGTGAGCTGCGCCGCGTCGTCGACGAGATGCGAAACGGGTCTCGGCGGCGCGTTCGCAGCGAGGTCGTCGAACCCGTCGGTGAACGCAGGCATGAACGCCTTGTACGCGGCGAGCGGCATCTCCTGGTCGAGCAGCGCGCCCGTGTACGACGAGGCGAGGATCATCGCGTTGCGGAACGCCGTGGTGCCGCCCACGTGGTCGATGTGCGCATGTGTGAGCACCACCCGGCGCACCGCCAGCCCGAGCCCGGCCACCGCGGCGGCGAACGGCTCCCACTGCGATCGCACCATCATCGTGTCGACGACCGTCAGCCCGTCGTCGTCGACGATCACGCCCGCGTTGCTCACGCCCGACTCTCCACCTGGCTGGAGCCACGCGTACACGCCGTCGCCGACCGGGTGCAGCGTGCACACCGGTGCGTTCGTCACGTGACCGCTCGAGTCATGGCGCTCGGGTCGAGGTACTCGTCGATGCGCGTGATCATGCTGTCGGCGATCTCCATCACGAGGCACGCGGGCATCGCGAACGTCCGACCCCCCTTCGTCGTGCCGCGGACCACGTGCTGTTGCAGCACGCCGCCGTCGATCGCGACCCGGCGCTTCACGTCGTAGCGACGGTCCGTGGTGTGGGTCAGCAGCATGCCGAGCATCTCGATCGCCTCGTCGCGGCCGCGCTCGGTGTCGTCGAAGTTCGTCCACAGCACGACGTCGGGCGCGTACAGGTCCCGTACCGCGCCGGCGTCGCCCGCCTCGATCGCCGCGACCATCCTTGCCACCACGTCCATGGGAGCCGTCATGGCCGCATTGTGCCCGACGGCCCGAGTTGGGGGCACCTGACGCGCCGGTTTACCCTCTCGCCCATGTCCGAGCGCACGAAGAACATGCCCCGCCGGTCCTGCCACGCCACACCCGGCTCCAACGAGAAGATGCTGGGCAAGGCCCCCGCCCTCGGTGCCGACATGGTGTTCCTCGACCTCGAGGACTCCGTGTCGCCGCTCGAGAAGGAGGCCGCCCGCGAGAAGGTCGTGCGGGCGATCAACGAGCAGGACTGGGGCGAGACCGTGCTGTGCGTCCGGGTCAACGCATGGGACACCGAGTGGACCTACCGCGACGTCGCCTACGTGGTCGAGAACGCCTCCGAACGTCTCGACGAGCTCATGCTCCCCAAGGTGCAGAGCGCGGCCGAGGTGCAGGCGCTCGACATGCTGCTCACCCAGATCGAAAAGGTCACCGGCCGGCAGAGCCGCGTCGGCATCGAGGCCCAGATCGAGACGGCCCGCGGGCTCATCAACGTCGAGGAGATCTGCGCGGCGAGCGATCGCCTCGAGACGATCATCTTCGGCCCGGCCGACTTCGCCGCGTCGACCGAGATGCCCGTGCTCACCGGCGGAGTCGCGATCCCCGACTACCCGGGTGACCACTTCCACTACGTGTTCTCGAAGATCCTCATGGCGGGCCGGGCCAACGGTCTGCAGGTGATCGACGGTCCGTTCCTCAAGATCCGAGAGCTCGGCGCGCTGCGCGAGTACGCGATGCGCACCCGCATCCTGGGCTACGACGGCAAGTGGTCGCTGCATCCCGACCAGGTCACGGTCATCAACGAGGTGTACACGCCGACCCAGGAGCAGTTCGACCACGCGTTCGATCTCCTCGAGGCCTACGAGAAGGCCACCACCGAGGGCGAACGCCGCGGCGCGGTCATGTTCGGCGACGAGATGATCGACGAGGCGAGCCGCAAGATGGCGACGAAGTTCGTCACCCGCGGCGAGCGTGCGGGCATGAGCCGTTCGGCGGACTGAGCCCCGCTCGACCGCGCCGGCCGTCTCCTCAACCGGGGCGCTCGTCACCGAGTTGCTCTGCGGCCTCGTCGAGCTCCTCGGCCAGGACGTCGACGGCCACGACCGGCGCGGTGCCGTGCCGGTTCGACCAGGCCACCCAAGCGAACACGCCGACGATCGACGCGACGGTCAGCCAGAGCTGGTAGTCGGCGATCCAGTCGAGCGCGTCGAGGAGCGGGCCCCGGAAGAGATCGGCCACGTAGCGCACGAGCACGAGGCGGATCGCGACGCTGGTCAACGCGACGCCGAGGTACACCGGCATCGGCATCGGCGACGCTCCGGCGAGCAGCGCGACGAGGTTCCCGGGCATGAGGAACGCGACCGGGTAGCGAGCGCGGTGGAATTGCCGCTCGATCCACAGCAGCGGCCGGGCCGTGTTCGCGGCGCGGTCCTCGAGCCAGCGGATCGCGCGGTCGCCGTACCAGCGCCCGAGCAGGAAGTACGTGACGAGCACCGCGGCGGCCCGCAGGAGCGGGATCGCGTAGAACGAGAGCGCACCGACCTTGGGAGACACGAGCAGCAACCACCGCAGGCGTGGTGCCAGGAGCAGCAGGGTCACGGGTGCGTCGGTGATCAAGCTGGGTGCCAGCGCGTTGCCGATGTTGGCGGTGACGGCGAACGTCACCATCGGCACGGCGAGGATCGCGAGTCGACGGCGCTGGGTGACGGGCTTGGCCCGCGGCGGTCGCCGCCCACGCGGCCCGAGCTCCACTGTGACAGCCTCGCACCTGCGCGCCGGTCAACGTGGCGCGATCGGGCTCAGCCCGCGAGGGCCTGCTCGGTGAGCCGCCGGGCGATGACCCGCAAGCAGAGGGTCTCGTCGGCGCCCTCGAAGATCGAGAGCACCCGGGCGTCCACGAAGTATCGCGACACCGGGAACTCCTCGGCGTATCCCATGCCGCCGTGGATCTGCATGGCCTCGCGCGTGACCCACTCGGCGGCACGACAGACGTACGCCTTCACCATCGATGCCTCGAGGGCGCCCTCGCCGCGAGCCATCTTGCGGGCCACGTCGTACGAGAACTGGCGCCCGGCACAGATGAGCGCTGCCATCCGCGCGAGCTTTACCTTGGTGAGCTGGTAGGCGAAAACGGGCTCGCCGAAGACGACCCGCTCCCGTGCATACTGGAAACCGGCCTCGAAGGCGGCCTGCATCACGCCGATTGCCCGGGAGGCGGTCTGGAGGCGCCCGTTCTCGAAGCCCTCCATCTGGAGGTAAAAGCCCTTCCCGAGGCCGCCGTCGAGGCCGATGAGGTTCTCGGCCGGGACGAACCAGTCGTCGAAGGCGACCTCGTAGGAGTGCATGCCCCGGTAGCCGAGCGTGTCGATCGCGCGGCCCTCCATCTTCCCGCCGCGATCGTCCTCGAACGCGAAGTGGTGCCCGGCCGCGGGTTCCTTGTTAACGACGAACACCGACAGGCCCCGGTGGCCGAGCGAGCGGTCGGGGTCGGTGCGGGCGAGCACCATGAGCGTGTCGGCCCGCCCGGCGAAGGTGCACCAGGTCTTCACGCCGTTGAGCAACCACCCGCCGTCGGTCGGGGTCGCCACCACCTTGATGCCCGCCACGTCGGAGCCGTAGTCGGGCTCGGTGACCATGACGCCCACGACGCGCTCGCCGGTCGCGATCCGCGGCAGCCACGCGTGCTTCTGCTCCTCGGTCCCGCCCTTGACGATCGCCCTGGTGAGGATCTCGGGCCGCGTGATGAGCGCGCCGCCGGCGCCGAGCGAGCCCCACGACAGCTCCTCGGTCGCGACGCACATCGCGAGGTAGTCGGAGTCGCCGCCGGCCGCGAAGCCGCCGTAGGCCTCGGGGACGGACAGGCCGAAGCCGCCGATCTCGGCCATGCCCGAGATGATGTCCTCCGGGATGTCGCCGTTCGAGCGGTGGATGTGCTCGGCGACGGGACGGATCTTGTCCTGCGCGAACCGGTGAAACGTGTCGCGGACCATGTCGAACTCGTCGTCGAGGTGCGCGGGTCCCGTTCCGGTGCGGCCCAGCCCGTCGGCGACGGTGCACAGCAGCTCGGGCGCCCGGTAGGTGCTCATGAAGTCGTGGGCGCTCGAGAGCATCGCCGGCTCGACGCCCCAGACGCGGTCGCGGCCGACGATGCGGCCGACGATGTCGGCGATCGCGTCGGCGACGTAGACGTAGGCGAGGCGCTGCTCGTCCTCGCCGTGCTCGGCGTACCCAAGCATCACGCGGCACCCTTCGACCGCCGCGGCGGCGTGGGCGAGGTCGTACGCGACGACCTGGTGCCGGTCGAGCGCGGCCACGGAGACGCGGCCGTCCTTGCTAGAGCGCTCGGCGAGCGTGCAGACGGCGGCGGTGACGAGCGCGCCAGCCGCGTCGACGGCGGCGGCAGCGGGGGCGTCGGTCATGGGCGCCGAGCCTACCGACGGGTCTCCGGCCGGGACCTACCCGCGACTACGGGCCGGGTGGCAGCGCGGTGGTGGTCGGCGGAGTCGTCGTGGAGGTGGCCGGCGGGGCGGTGGTGGTCGTGGTGGCAGCGCTCGTGACGGTGGTCGCGCTCGAACCCGGTGTGGTGCCCGTCGCGCCGCTGCCCGAGGAGCTCCCCGTCGACCTGTAGGTGCCGGTGACCTGGGTCGACCCCTCCGTCTCGACGACTTCTTGGGGTCGAGTGGGGTCGGCCTGCTCCGAGATCCGCCAGTCGACGTCGAGGAGCGTGAAGACGAGGCGGGCGAGCAGGTCGGCGCCCTCGGTGCTGAGATGCACGCCGTCGTCGGCTCGCATCGTGACGAGCTTGCCGGTCTCGTCGGGTAGGCGCGACGAGTACTCACCGGTGTCGCCGTCGAACAGGTCGTGGGCGTCGAGATAGGTGACGTTGTCGAATCGAGCCGCCGCGCGGCGCTGGATCTCATTGACCTCCTGAACGCTTTCCTCGAGATCGTCCTCGCGCATCACCGGCGCGTTGACCCAGTAGACCGGGCGACCGCCGGCCGCGAGAAGATGCATCATCTCCATCGTCAGGCGCTCGTAGGTGACCGGGTCGTCCTCGGCGTCGAAGTTCGCGTCGTTGGTGCCGATGATGAAGACCGCGGCTTCGGGCTCGAGCTCGGCCATCTGCTCGGTCGCGTGCTCGGGCCAGTCGAAGAACGACGCGGTCGCCAGCCCGCTCGAGACCCGGGAGTCGTACTGCGGGGCGACGACGCCGGTTGCCGCGGTCATCGCGCCGAGCGCCGGTCCGAGCGATCCGGCGAGCGAGTCACCGCCGATCCAGAGCTTGAGCGGCTCGTCGGGGGTGAGCGCCCGGTGCTTCGCGACAGCGCGGGTGGTGGAGGAGCTCGACGACAGGGCGGGCTCCGCGCTGCTCGCCGCCTTCGCCCTCTCGGACTTCGACAGCGAAACGAGTCCGGTGGTCGTCACCGCCGCGCCGAAGAGGACGAGCGCGGTCACCAGGACGCCGAGGACCCGCTGGCGCGCGCGGCGACGGCGCCGGCGTTGCGCCCGGTGAAGTGCCGGGATGATGTCTTGCTCGGCATCGCCCATGCGGAGGGGGTACCTCTGAGGTCGCGACGGAGCACCCATCGTACCGGTTGGGTTGCCGGGCGTTGCGGTCGCCGCCCGAATGCTCGGGGTTCCCGGCCGAACGGCGGACGTGCTGCTCAGGCGGTCTCGAGGGGCGTGCGATCGAGCTGGGTCCGGTACAGGTCGGCGTAGAGCCCACCCCGCCGCATCAGGTCCTCGTGGGTTCCCTGCTCCACGACGCGGCCCTCGTCGAGCACCACGATTCGGTCGGCGTTGACGACCGTCGAGAGGCGATGCGCGATGACGAGCGCGGTGCGACCGGTAAGGGCCTCGTCGAGCGCGCGCTGGATCGCCTGCTCGGACTCGGAATCGAGATGCGACGTCGCCTCGTCGAGAATCACGATTGCGGGCGCCTTTAGCAGCACGCGGGCGATGGCGAGTCGTTGCTTCTCGCCGCCGGAGATCCGGTAACCCCGCTCGCCCACGACAGTGTCGAAGCCCTCCGGCAGGCTCTCGATGAGCTCGTGGATTCGCGCGGCGCGACACGCGGCGACGAGCTCGTCGTCGGTCGCGTCCGGCTTCGCGTAGCGGAGGTTCTCCCGGATCGTGTCGTGGAAGAGATGCGGGTCCTGCATCACGACCCCGACGGTGTCGCGCAGCGAGTGCAAGGTGAGGTCGCGCACGTCGTGCCCGTCGACGCGCACCGTGCCCTCGGTGACGTCGGCGATGCGCGGGACGAGCATCGCGGTGGTGGTCTTGCCCGCCCCGGACGGGCCCACAAGGGCGACCACCTCGCCTGGCTCGACGGTGATGCTCACGTCCCGGAGGATCAGGGCGTTCTCCTCGGGCGCGGTGGGCATGCCCTCCTCGAGCGAGGGCAGCGAGGTGAGCTCGGCCGGCGGGTGACGGAACCAGACGTGGTCGATCTCGATTCGCCCGCGGGGCTCGACCAGGTCGACGGCGCCCGGCCGCTCGGTGAGCAGCGACGGGAAGTCGAGCACTTCGAACACGCGCTCGAAGCTCACGAGCGCGGTCATGACGTCGACCCTGGCGTTCGTGAGCTGGGTGAGCGGCTGGTAGATCTGCCCGACGTAGATCACCATCGCGGTGAGCGTGCCGATGGAGATGACGGCGTCGATCACCATGCGCCCGCCGACGTAGTACACGACCGCGGTGCCGACCGCCGAGACGAGCCCGAGTGCCGCGAACAGGACTCGCGAGTACATCGCCGAGGTGACGCCGATGTCGCGAACCCGCGCCGCTCGCGAGCCGAAAGCGTCGCGCTCCCGGTCGTGGTTCCCGAAGAGCTTCACGACGAGCGCACCTGCGACGTTGAAACGCTCGGCGATCGTGTTGTTCATCGACGCGTTGAGCTGGAAGCCCTCGCGGGTGACGACCTGCAGCTTCCGTCCGACATGCCTCGCCGGGATGATGAACGCGGGCAGCACCAGCAGCGTCAGGATCGTGAGGCGCCACTCGAGCCCGAGCATGACCGTCAGGGTGATCGCCAGGGTGATGACGTTCGAGATGACGGTCCCGATCGTGTTGGTGACGGCCTGTTGCGCGCCGATCACGTCGTTGTTGAGCCGGCTCATGAGCGAGCCGGTCTGGGTGTGGGTGAAGAACGAGACCGGCAGGCGCTGCACGTGGTCGAAGAGCGCGACCCGCATGTCGTAGATCAGGCCCTCGCCGACCTTTGCCGCGTACCAGCGCTGCAGGAGGTTCAACGCCGCAGAGGCGAGTGCCACCCCGACCGCCCCCGCGGCGAGCACGAGGACGAGCTTCTCGTCCGCCTGCGGGACTGCGTCGTCGAGGAGCGCCCGGAACAGGAGGGCCGGGATCACCCCCAGTCCGGCGGCCGCGATGACGGTGACGACGAAGCCGATCAGCGCCGCCCGGTACGGCCGGGTCAGGCCGAGCACGCGCTGGAGCAGCTCTCGTTCCACCTTCTTGTTCCGCACCGAGTCGTCGCGGCGGAAACCCATGATTGTTTGGTGCATCTGCATCTCGGGGGCCAACCTACCGGGCCGAGGACCTGTTCCCCTCCGCCGCTACCGTGTCGCCCATGACCGACACGATCGATGCCGAGGTCCGCGACGAGCTGCGAGCCACCGTCCGGCGTTGGGTGCAGCGTGAGGTGCTCCCCGTTGCCAGCGACCTCGAGCACGCCGACGAGTACCCAGCCGCGATCGTCGAGGACATGAAGTCCATGGGCCTGTTCGGGATCACGATCCCCGAGGCGCACGGTGGCCTCGGCCTCGACCTCCTCGCGTACATCGCGGTCGTGGAGGAGCTCGCCGCCGGGTGGATGAGCCTCTCGGGGATCGTCAACACGCACACGATCGCCGCGAGCCTCCTGATGCGCCAGGGGACCGACGGGCAGCAGGCGCGCTGGCTCCCCAGGCTCGCGAGTGGCGAGCTCCGTGGCTGCCTGTCGTTGTCGGAGTCCGACGCAGGCAGCGACACCCGCAACATCTCGTGCCGCGCCGTACGCGACGGCGACGAGTACGTGATCTCCGGCACGAAGATGTGGGTGACCAACGGTGAGCGGGCGGGGATCGTCGCGCTCGCGGCGCGCACCGACGAGGGCATCACCTGCTTCATCGTCGAGAAGGAGCCCGGGCCGGCCTTCGAGGGCATCACCGTCTCGAAGGACATCCCGAAGCTCGGCTACAAGGGCCTCGAGACCGTCGAGATGGTCTATGACGGGCACCGAGTCGGCGCCGACTGCGTGCTCGGTGGCGACGCCGGGCTCGGTCACGGGCTCGGCTACATCCTGGGCGCGCTCGAGGTGGGTCGCATCAACATCGCGGCGCGTGCGGTCGGGGTGGCCCGGGCGGCGTTCGAGGCCGCGATCGGCTACGCGCAGGAGCGGCGGACGATGGGAAAGCCGATCTCAGAGCACCAGGCGATCCAGCAGAAGCTCGCCGACATGGGTACCAAGCTGCAGGCGGCCCGCTTGCTCACCGAGCACGCCGCGGTCCTCAAGCAGTCGGGTGAGCGCGCCGACGTCGAGGCCGGCATGGCCAAGCTCTTCGCCAGCGAGGCCGCGTTCGAGATCGCCACGGAGAGCCTCCGCATCCACGGCGGCGTCGGCTACACGACCGAGCTCCCCGTCGAGCGCTACTACCGCGACGCGCCGCTCATGATCATCGGCGAGGGTACCAACGAGATCCAGCGCCTCGTGATCGCGCGGGGCCTCCTGAAGCGTTACGCCATCTCCTGAGCCTCCTCGGTAGGGATGCCCGGGATTCGAGCCGGCAGCCCGTGCTATCAGACGATCCGCCGTCATCGGGAGGTGCCATGCGCTCGCTCGTCAGCTCGTTGATCGTAGGGTTGTTTCTGCTCGCGGCGTGCAGCAGCAGCGACGGCTCCGACGCGGAGACCCAGAAGTACGTCGACGCGATGATGGTGTCGGTCGACACCTCGGATTTCCCGTTCACCCGAACCGAGGCTCGGTGTCTCGCGGAGCAGATGGTCGACACCGTCGGCGTCGACACGCTCGAAGAGGCCGGCATCACGCCCGAGGACATCGAGAACGACGACTCGGAGCTCTCTGATCTCGACCTGTCCCGCGACGAGGCCGCCGAGTTGGCCGACGTCATCTTCGACGGCGACTGCATCAACCCCTCCGACCTGGGCTGAGCCCGATTTCCGGGCGCCGACCCGACCCGGCCACAATGACGCCATGACGGCGACTTGGATTGCATGCTCGCCGGCCGCCTCGGCGTTCGCGGAGCTGGTCGGGGGCCAGCGATCATGACTGTGCACGAGCGGCCGTTCGGGCGGTACTACGAGGACTTCGCGCCCGGCGACGTCTACAAGCACTGGCCGGGCAAGACGATCACCGAGTACGACGACCACCTGTTCTGCATGATCACCATGAACCACCATCCGCTGCACACGGATGCGTGGTACGCGGAGACCCAGACCCAGTTTGGCAAGAACGTCGTGGTGGGCAACCTCGTGTACTCGCTCGTGCTCGGTATGAGCGTTCCCGACGTGAGTGGGCTCGCGATCGCGAACCTCGAGATCGAGACGCTGCAGCACAAGCGACCCACGTTCCACGGCGACACGATCTACGCGGAGACCCGCGTGCTCGAGAAGAAGGAGAGCTCGAGCAAGCCCGATCGCGGGATCGTCTCGGTGGAGACCTTCGGCTACAACCAGCGCGGCGAGGAGGTCTGCTACTTTCGCCGCAAGGTGATGGTCCCCAAGCGCGAGGCGGCGAAGCCGCGCCAGCGCCCCTACGCCACACCCGACTAGGGACTCGCCGCCTCGCCGGCCGCGGCGTCGTGCGCACGGTGGTCGCTGTCGCACGCGTGGCACTCGAGCTCGAGAGTCGCATGCTCGATCGCGAAGCGCTCGTCGAGCGTGGCCTTGAGCCGGTCGCCGCACTCCTGGGCGGCGTGGAGCGTCCACTCGCCCCGGAGCACGATGTGGGCCGAGAGCGCCGGCGTTTCGGAGCCGATCGACCACACGTGCAGGTGGTGTACCGCCTCCACCGCGGGATCCGCCACCAGCACGGACTCCACCTGGGCGACGTCGAGGCCCTTGGGTGCGCCTTCGAGCAGGACCCGGGTCGCCTCCACGAGCAGCTGGGCGGCGGCGAGCAGCACGAGCGCGGCGATGAACAACGAGACCGCGGGGTCGACCCAGGTCTCGTCGGTCAGGACGATCACGATCCCGGACACGACGACGCCGACGGAGCCGAGCGCGTCAGCCGCGAGGTGCAGAAACGCGCCGCGCATGTTGAGGCTCGCGCCACTGGCGCGTTCGATCACCCATGCGCTGCCTGCGTTCACCACGAGGCCGAGCCCGCCGACGACGATCACCCCGATCCCGTCGACGGACTCAGGAGTGCGGAACCGTTGCACGGCCTCGTAGGCGACCCAGGCCGAGGCACCGGCGAGCAGCACGGCGTTCACCTGCGCGCCGATCACCTCGGCCCTCAGCAGCCCGTACGTGTTGTGCGGCGTCGCCGGCCGTGTCGTGAGGCGCAGGGCGACCAGCGCGAGCGCGAGGGCGACGACGTCGGAGGCCATGTGTGCCGAGTCGGCGAGCAGGGCCAGCGAGCCGAACGCGATGCCGGCGAGCAGCTGCACGACGAAGAAGCCGCCGTTCGCCCCCAGCCCGATCCAGAGCGCCCGGGCGCGGGCAGCGTCAGTGGCCCGGCTCCCGTCCGAGTGGGCGTGCCCGTGCGGCGACACGCGCCCACGGTACCGGCCACCCCTCGGCCGACCGACCACCTCCTACGCTGCCCGGACCACGTCGAGGAAGGAACACGCTGATGGCGGGAAGGATCGAGGGTCGGGTAGCGATCGTCACGGGCGGCGCGTCCGGGATCGGACGTGCGACCGCGCGTCGCTTCGCTGCCGAAGGCGCGGCGGTGCTCGTGGCCGACCGCAACGAGACGTTGCTGGCCGAGGTCGCCGGCGAGCTCGGCGAACAGGGTGCCCCCGTCGTCGCCGAGGTCACCGACGAGGCCTCGGTCGAAGCGATGGTGTCAGCCGCGATCGACCGCTTCGGGAAGGTGGACGTCGCGGTCAACGCGGCCGGCTTCGGCACCTATGCAACGATCGCCGAACATCCCGTCGAGGAGTTCCGTGCGGTGCTCGACACGTGTCTCACCGGCGTGATGCTCTGCGTGAAGCACGAGGCTCGGGCCATGCGCGACGCCGGTGGTGTGATCGTCAACATCGCCTCGATCAACGCGCGCGTCCCGGCCGAGGGCATGGCCGCCTACTGCTGTGCGAAGGCCGGCGTGGAGATGCTCACCCGGATCGCGGCCATCGAGCTCGGCCCGGTGGGCATCCGCGTCGCGGGCATTGGTCCCGGGTTCGTCGACACCCCGCTCACCGCGTTCACGCAGGCGGTGCCGGCGATCCGCGACGCCTACGTGGCCGCGACGCCGCTCGGGCGCGCCGGTACCCCGGAGGACATCGCCGACGCGGCGCTGTTCCTGGTGAGCGACGACGGTCGTTGGGTGAGCGGCGACACGCTGTACGTGGACGGCGGGGCGATGCACAAGGGCTACCCCGAGCTCGCCAGAATCGCCGCCGGCTAGTCACGACCCGGAAACTGTCGCGTCTATCTCACGCTATGGCGTCAGATACCCGCGACAGTTTTGGGAGTGGGTCGGTGCTGATCAGTGGGTGAGGAAGTCGAGGACCTTGCGGTTGACGGCCTCGGGCTGGTCGAGGTGCAGGAAATGGCCGCTCGCGGGGACGATCTCCACCTCGAGGCCAGCCGGGAAGAAGGGCGCGAGCTCCGCCGGGTTCACGGACTCGACGCCCATGCAGCCGTCGTCGGCGCCGTGCAGGTAGAGCGTCGGTACCTGGATCGGCCCGCTCCCGGCTGCGCCGGCCTCGTCGAGCGCGGGATTCGGCGGGGTGGTGCCGAACATCGCCCGGTAGTAGCCGATCGCGGCCTCGGTGCTCCCCGGTGACGCGAGCGTGTCCTTCAACGCGCGCATGAACGCGTCGTCCGGTTCGTGACCCGGCGACCACGTGCGCCAGAGGAAGTCGATGAACGCGAAGTCGTCGTTGGGGACGACGATCTCGGCGAACGACGTCTGGAACACGAACATGTAGAACGACCGTTTGAGCTGCTCCGGCGACAGGAACACCGCGCCGAGCGCGGCCGGGTGGGGCACGGCCATCGTGACGAGCTTCACGAAGCGCTCGGGTCGGTACCCGACGGCCGTGTAGGCGGCGATCGCGCCCCAGTCGTGGCCGATCAACACCACCTCGCGCTCACCGGCGAGCTCGTCGGCGACCGCGAGCGCGTCGAGCGCTAGCGACGCCACCTGGTAGTTGCCGTCGGGGGCGAGGCCCGTCGGCGCGTAGCCGCGCAGCCACGGCGCAACGGCATGGAACCCGGCGTCCGCTAGCCGGGGCATGAGCAGGGACCAGGTCAAGGCGTGGTCCGGGAACCCGTGCAGGCAGAGCGCAAGGGGACCGTCGAGGGGGCCGTGCTCGAGGTAGGCGACGTCGATGCCGTTGGCCGTGATGCGGCGAGGTCCACTCATGGCGCGTAGCCTACGGTTCCGAGCGCCGGTCCCCGCCGTTTCGGTTGTCCCGGATAGTGGCTATCCTGCGCGGTCTCATGAGTGGGGGCATGAAGATCACCTTCCACGGCGTGAGAGGATCGACGCCGTGCGACGCCCCTCACCTGGCGCGCTTCGGGGGCAACACCTCCTGCGTCCTCATCGAGGCGGAGGATCAGCCCCCGATCATCTTCGACCTCGGGACCGGGCTGCGGTCCTACGGGGTCTCGCTGCGAGACACGGGCCGGGCAGCCGGGTTCCGCGGCTCGGTGCTGCTGAGCCATCTCCACTGGGACCACGTGCAGGGTCTGCCGTTCTTCGAGCCGCTCCACGAGCGCACCTCCGTGCTCGACGTCTACGGCCCCCGCCAGTCCGACGGACCGCTCACCGAGGTGTTCGCGGGTCTCATGCGCCCATCGTACTTCCCGATCCGCCCCGACGGGCTGGCCGGCGCGATCGCCTTTTACGACGCGGGTGACGACGACTTCCCGCTCGGCACCGCGAAGGTGCGGTCGCGTTGGATCCGTTACGTCGGGCCGACACTCGGGTACCGGGTCGAATGGAACGGGGTGTCCGTCGCGTACCTGTCGGATCATGGGCAGGGCTGTGTCACCGGCGACACCGACGACTACGTTTCTCATGACGTGTTCGACCTCTGCGACGGTGTCGACCTGCTGATACACGACGCACAGCACACCGCGGGCGAGTTCGAGGCGAAGCGTCACTGGGGTCATTGCACCGTCGAGTACGCGCTGCACGTCGCTCGCGAATCCGGCGCGCAGCGCCTGGCGCTCTTCCATCACGATCCGTTCCGCGACGACGCGGCAATGGAAGTGATCGAGCGGGACGCGTGTGACAGCGCGGAGCGCAAGGGCCTGCGGGAGGTGTTCGCGGCGTTCGAGGGCATGGTCGTCGAGCTCGAGGACGCTCGTCACGCGGGGGCCGTGTGACCGACGAGATTGCAGAGCCCGAGGTCCTACGGCCCGACGCCGTGTCGTTTCGCGAGGTGCTCGGCCACTTCGCCACCGGCATCACGGTGATCACCGCGCTCGACGGTGACGAGCCGGTCGGTCTCGCGGTCAACTCGTTCACCTCGGTGTCGCTCGACCCACCGTTGGTGCTGTTCTGCGCGGCCAAGTCGTCGACCACCTGGCCGCGGATCCAGCGGGCCGGGCACTTCACGGTCAACATCCTCGACGAGCACCAGGAGCACGTGTCCAAGCTCTTCTCGACCCGTGACGTCGACCGGTTCGGCCAGCTCGTGTGGCGGGTCGGCGCTCACGGCCCGATCCTCGACGATGTCCACGCCTGGCTCGACTGCACCATCGAGGCCGAGCACGACGCCGGTGACCACGTCATCTCGATCGGGCGTGTGCACGAGCTCGGGATCGTGGCGGACGCCGGCCCGCTGCTCTTCTACCGGGGTCGGTATGGCCGCCTGCTCGGCGGTGACTGAGATGGCGACGTTGACCCCGGCCCCCGAGATTGCCGGCGTGGTGATCGTCGAGCCCACGATCTGGGCCGACGCCCGCGGGATGTTCGCCGAGACCTTCCGCCAGGAATGGTTGCCCGAGGGATCGCCGACGATGGTGCAGGGCAACCGAGCGGATCGCCAGGCCGACACGCTCGTGGGGTTGCACTACCACCGCTTCCAGGCCGACTACTGGTACGTGCCGTTCGGGCGTGTCCTCGCCGCGTTGCACGACCTGCGGAAGTCGTCGCCCACACGCGGCGCGTCGCTCACCGTCGAGCTCAACGGTGAGCAGCACCGCGGCTTGTACATCCCGCGCGGTGTCGCGCACGGCTTCTACGCGATCACGGACGCGACGATTACCTATCTCGTCGACAACTACTACAACCCCGACGACGAGCTCGGCGTGGCGTGGGACGACCCGGCGATGGGGATCGACTGGCCGGGACGGGATCCGATCCTCTCCGATCGGGACCGCGCCAACCCGCTGATCGCGGACATCCCGCCAGAGCTGGCTCCCGAATAGGTCAGTGCCGCCGGCCGCGGCGGTCGAGCTCGGCTCCCACCGAGAAGAGCCCGGTGGTCTCGAGCGCGGCGACAACGGCGACTGCCAGCGCGACGAGCGTCGCGAGGTCCTCGGCCCCGGCGAGCAGGACCAGCATCGCCAGCGCCAGCGCTCCGGTCACCACGAGCGACTGGAGCCGGGCCGCGCTTGCGGTCTCGGTTCGGCGGGGTGGTCCGAGGCGGTCGGCAAGGAGCGCGGTCCACACGGCGGGGACCGGCCCGTGGGGGCCGAGCACCGCGTCCGCGGCGCACAGCAACCCCGCGGCAGGGATTGTGTACGGGGTCCCGAAGACGAAGCCGGCGAGGAGCACGATGGCGACGGCTCCCTGCTCCAGTCGCCCGACCCGGGCGTCGATTGGGGTCACCACCGGACCCTACCCAGGCAATGGAGCGCGTAGATACCACTTATTGTGGGCTTTGTGGCCCTATGCAGCCACGTTCCGTGGCAGCTAGCCTTTTGGTTCTGGGAAGGAAGGGTCATGGACGTTCGGATGCTGGGTGGGTCGGCCGTGCTGCGAGGCCGCGCGGGCGACGTCGCGCGTGAGCGCGAGCGCCACCGCCGACGCCGGCTCCTCGAGTTCGCGATCGTCCTCACCCCGCTGTGCGTGTACCTCTACCACCGGATCCTGTCGGGGGATCCGGTGCGATTCGGCTGGCCACAGGTCCACCTGCCGGAGTGGCTCGCGCCGCTCGCGCCCGGCCTCATCCTCGTCGGGGTGCTGGCGCTCGTGCTCGTCGTCCCGTTGCTCGCCGCGGGTCGTTCCCCGCACGCGCTCTACCGGCCGAGCGAGATCCCGGTCGCGCTCGAAGACGTGGTCGGTCTGGGCATCGTGCGAGACGAGGTCGTCAAGACGCTGAACCTCTTCCTCGCCTACCAGACGTTCCGCGACCGGATGGGAGGCAACCCGCGCAAGGCGATCCTGTTCGAGGGTCCGCCGGGAACGGGGAAGACCTACATGGCGAAGGCCATGGCGCGCGAGGCCAGCGTGCCGTTCCTGTTCGTCTCGGCCAGCGCATTCCAGTCGATGTACTACGGCCAGACGAACCGGAAGATCCGTGTTTTCTTCCGAACGCTGCGCAAGACCGCACGCCGCGAAGGCGGGGCGATCGGGTTCATCGAGGAGATCGACGCCATCGCGGGCGCGCGCGGCGGCATGCGCGACAACGCCGTCGGCATCGAAGTCGGTCGGACGGTCGCGCGAGCCGATATGCGGGAAGGAATCGCGGGAGTCGTCAACGAGCTGCTCATCCAGATGCAGAGCTTCGACGAGCCGACCGTCGGCGGGCGCATGCGGGGCTGGGCCATCGACCGCGTCAACCGGATGCTCCCGACCGAGCGCCAGCTGCGCAAGAAGCCACCGGTCTCGTCGAACATCCTCGTGATCGGCGCGACCAACCGAGCCGACAACCTCGATCCCGCTCTCCTGCGGCCGGGCCGCTTCGACCGCTCGATCCACTTCGGGCTGCCGAGCCGGGGTGGCCGGCGCGAGATCATCGACTACTACCTGGACCGCAAGGCGCACGTGCCCGAGCTCGACAAGGAGGAGCGTCGCGACCAGCTCGCGGCGATGACGTTCGGGTACTCGCCGGTGATGATCGAGCACCTCTTCGACGAGGCCCTCGTTTGGTGCCTGCGAGAAGGGCGCGAGGCCATGGAGTGGGCCGACGTCCAGCAGGCCAAGCTCACCGAGGAGATCGGTCTCGCCCAGCCGGTTGAGTACACGGAGGACGAGAAGCGGACGATCGCCACGCACGAGGCGGGCCATGCCGTCGTCGCCCACCTCGTGGGCGTCGACCGCAAGCTCGAGGTGCTCTCGATCATCAAGCGCAAGGACGCGCTCGGGCTCCTGGCCCACTCCGACACCGAGGAGCGCTACACCCGCACGCGCTCGGAGCTGGTGTCCTCGATCCAGATCGGCTTCGGGGGCATCACCGCGGAGGAGCTGTTCTTCGGCGAGTCCGGCACCGGCCCCGCGAGCGACCTCGCCCACACCACGGCGCTTGCCGCGCGGATGGTCGGCTCCTTCGGCATGGCCGGCTCGCTCCTCAGCTTCGAGGCTGTCGAGGCGGGTCCGATCACCCAGGGCATCGTCGCGAAGGTGCTGGCCGACGAGGAGTCGCGGAGGTCGGTGGAGCGGATCCTCGAGAGCGCCAAGGACTCGGTGCGCGACCTGCTCGACGCGAACCGCGACCTGGTGATCGCGCTGCGCGACGCGCTGCTCGAGCACGAGGAGCTCGTGGGCGACGAGATCCTCGAGGTGCTGCGCCGAGCCCAAGCCGAGCGGGAGCCGCTCGCAACGGACCGAACCACCTGCCACGAACCCGGGTAGGTTCGGGGGATCTTGGACGAAGAGCGGGAGATGCGTCGTGCCGGGTGGCGGCTCATGGCCGACGCCGTGCGACCGCAACGGTGGTGGGTTGCCGGCGGGATCACCGCGGGCCTCTTCTGGACCGCGGCGAAGCTCGCCATCCCGCTGCTCGCGGCCGCCGCGATCGACGACGGCATGCGCGCCGGCGAAATCACCAAGGTCGTCACCCTCACCCTGGCGATGATCGCGGTCGGCGTCGTGCAGGCGGTGGCCACGGGGCTCCGCCGGTACTCGGCGTTCCGGATCGCGCTCCGCACCGAGACGGATCTCCGCCAGCGCCTGTTCGCGCACCTCCAGCGCCTGCACTTCGCGTTCCACGACCACTCCCAGACCGGTCAGCTGATGGCGCGCGCGAACACCGACATCCAGCAGATCGAGACCGTGGTGATCCTGATCCCGCTGACCGCGGCGAGCATGCTCACGATGCTCGGGGTCATCGTGATCATGGCCCTGGAGGATCCCGTCCTCGCGCTGCTCGCGCTCGGGGTGCTGCCCTTCCTGAACATCGCCGCGACGCGCTTCAGCAACCGGATCGCTCCGGTCAACATGCAGCTGCAGCAGGAGCTCGCCGACCTCTCGGGCGTCGTGGAGGAGACCCTGTCGGGGATCCGCGTCGTGAAGGGCTTCGGCGCCGAGCGCCTGCAGGTGAAGCGGCTCGAGGCCGAGGCCGACAGCGTGCTCGACCGGGCGCTCGCGGCGGCGCGCCTGCGCGCCGGTTTCATGCCGCTCATCGACTTCCTGCCCACCCTGTCGATGGTCGCGATCCTCTGGTACGGCGGGCACCAGGTGCTCGAGAATCAGCTCGAGCTGGGCAGCATCCTCGCCTTCAACCTCTACATCTTCATGCTGATCTGGCCGCTGCGGATGGTCGGGATGCTCATCGCGCAGGCGTCGCGCGCTTCGGCCGGCGCCGGCCGGGTGGACCAGATCCTGGCCACCGACCCGCTCGTGGCCGACCGACCCGGCGCCTCCGAGCTCCCGGCCGGCCCGGGGGACCTGCGCTTCGAGGGCGTACGGTTCGGGTACGGGCCGGGCCGGGCGGTGCTCAACGGCCTCGACCTGACGATTCGGGGCGGCGAGGCCGTCGCGGTCGTCGGTGCCACCGGCAGCGGGAAAACGACGATCGCTCGCCTGCTCCCGCGCTTCTACGACGTCGAGGGCGGGCGGGTGCTGATGGACGGTGTCGACGTGCGCGACCTCAAGGTCGCCGAGCTGCGTCGCGCCATCGGCATCGTCTTCGAGGACACGTTCCTGTTCTCCGACACGGTGCGCGAGAACATCGCGTTCGCCGACCCCGAGGCGCCGTTCGAGCAGGTGCAGCGCGCCGCGCGCCTCTCGGGTGCCGACGCGTTCGTGACCGCGTTGCCCGACGGCTACGACACGATCATCGGCGAGCACGGCTTCTCGCTCTCGGGCGGCCAGCGCCAACGGATCGCGATCGCACGAGCGGTGCTCGCAGATCCCCGCGTCCTGATCCTCGACGACGCGACCTCGGCGGTCGACCCCACGAAGGAGCACGAGATCCGGGCCGCGCTCGGCGAGGTGATGCACGGGCGGACGACCCTGATCATCGCCCACCGGCCCGCGACGATCGCGCTGGCCGATCGGGTGGTGCTCGTCGACGAGGGCCGGGTGGTGGCCGAGGGGACGCACGAGCAGCTTCTCGCCACCTCGGAGCGCTACCGGGAGGTGCTCGCCCAGGCCGAGACCACCGGGCCGACCGCCGTGGAGGCCGTACCATGAGGCGCGGCTGGGTGGAGGCCGGACCGGTCGACGAGGACGAGAAGCTCGACCGCGAGGAGGCGCGCCGGGTGCTGCGCCGCCTGTGGCGATTGCTGCGTCCCTACCGCCGGGCGGTGTACGTGGCGGTGGCCGTGCTCGTCGCCCAGACCGCCTGCCTGCTCGCCGGGCCGGCGCTGGTGCGCTACGGGGTCGACGCGGGGCTCACGGAGAACGACGGCGCCGCGTTGAACCGCGCCGCGGTCATTTTTCTGCTCGTCGCGGTGCTCGGGCTCGCGCTCGGGCGCACCGCGATCTGGGTCGTGAGCCGGACCGGCGAGCGGTTCCTCCGCTACCTGCGCGCTCGGGTCTTCCGCCACATGATCGACCTCTCGACGGGGTTCTTCGAACGCGAGAAGACCGGCCGGCTCGTCTCCCGGATGACCTCCGACATCGACGCGCTGCAGGAGCTCATCGCGCAAGGTCTCGTGATGTTCGTGCAGAACGCGCTGATCTTCGTCGGGGCGCTCGTCGTGATCGTGAGCATGAGCTGGCAGCTCAGCCTGGCCGTCCTCGTGATCGTGCCCCCGGTCTTTGTCGCGAGCCGATGGTTCCGGCGCGAGTCGAACCGCGCGTACCTCGAGGTGCGCGAAAGCATCGGCCACAACCTCGCTACCCTCCAGGAAGGACTCGAAGGCGTGCGAGTGGTGCAGGCCTTCGGGCGCGAGCGCGGCTGGATCCGGCGGTTCCGCGAGACCAACGAGGCCCAGTACGAAGCCAACCTCGAGACGGTGCGCATTTCGGCGAGGTACTTCCCGTTCGTGGAGTTCACCGGCGTGCTCGGGATCGCCGTGCTCGTCGGCGCGGGCGGGGTGATGGTCGACCAGGAGATCATCACCGTCGGAACCGTGCTTGCCTTTGTTCTCTACCTCAACAACCTCTTCGAGCCGATCCAGCAGCTCAGCCAGCTCTACAACACGCTCCAGTCCGCGGGCGCGGCGCTCCACAAGCTCTTCGGGCTGCTCGACACCGATCCGGCGGTGGCCGAGCGACCGGGGGCGGTCGACCTGCCCGAGCGCGGCGCACTGGTGGTCGGCGGCGTCTCGTTCGCGTACGGCGGCGGCCCGCCCGACACCGACGGCACCGTGCACCCCGAAGGCCCGCTGGTGCTGCGCGACGTCTCGCTCGCCGTGGAGCCGGGCGAGCGGGTGGCGCTCGTTGGACCGACGGGGGCCGGTAAGTCGACGCTTGCGAAGCTGATGGTGCGGTTCTACGACCCCAAGGGGGGGACGATCGCGTTCGGTGGCGTCGACCTGCGCGACGCGACCCTGGCCAGCCTCCGCGAGCGGATCGTGTTGGTGCCCCAGGAGGGCTTCCTGTTCGCCGGCACCGTGCGGGACAACATCCGGGTCGGGCGAGCCGAGGCCACCGACGCGGAGGTCGAGGCCGCGGTCCGTGCTCTCGGGCTCGAGGTGATCTTCGGTGCGTTTCCCGACGGGCTCGACACCGAGGTGCGCGAGCGCGGGTCACGCCTGTCGGCCGGGGAGAAGCAGCTCGTGTCGTTGGCGCGTGCGGCCCTCGCGGATCCGGCGCTCCTCGTGCTCGACGAGGCGACGTCGAACCTCGACCCGGGCACCGAACGGCAGGTCGAGCGCGCGCTCGACCTCCTGACCGCGCACCGAACGGTCGTCGTGGTCGCGCATCGGCTCTCCACAGCCGCGCGCTGCAATCGGATCGCCGTCGTCGATGAGGGGCGCCTGATGGAGGTCGGCACCCACGACGAGCTGCTCGAGCGTCGCGGTCGCTACGCACGGCTGTTCGCCGCGTGGGACGCGGGTCAGGCGCGCAGCGCGTGACTGCGTGACGGTGCTTCGGGAAGGGGATCGAGCTCCACCACGGGCTCGAGCCGGTGGGCGAAGCGACGCAGCGTGCGCAGGATCACCGCACCGGTGAGCAGGATGAGCACCGCGTTGCCGATCGCGACGCCCGCGTCCCAGGCGAACGACTGAGCGACGTAGAACGACCAGTAGTGGCGCAGCGTGGTACCGAGGCCCATCCCCGGCGTCCACGAGAGCGCACCGCCGTCGCGCTGGAACGGCCAGAACCACAGGTTCATGAGCGCGCCGTACGCGAGCCCGAAGACCCATCCTGCGGCGGCCAGCGCGAGCACCTCGGCGCGTGGGGTGAGGTGCACCGTGAGCAAGCCGACCGCGCCGGCCCCGGCGCCCATCGCCGCGAGCCCGAGCATCTGGAACGGGAGCCAGGGGCCGATCCCGCCGGTGATCACGGCCGAGACCGCCATCGAGGAGAACCCGAGCAGCAGGCCGAAGCGGGGGCCGAACGCAGCGCCCGCGAGGATCACCAGGAAGAAGATCCCGCTCCCGCGCCCGGGCAGGCTGAGCAGCCGGAGCAGCCCGGCGTTGGCAGCGAGGACGCCGAGCAGCGCCACGGTCGCGCCGTTCATCGTGCCCCGGCGCACCTCGAGCGCGACCGCGACCACGACGAGACCGCCGACCAGCGCGGCGATCAACGGCGCGTCGCCGGCGTGCGCCGCGTCGGGGAGCGCCTCGGCCGGGATCCAGAACGGGTAGAGGAAGGCAGCCGCGCCGAGCACGAGCATTAGGACGTAGACGAGCGTCGGGCGGGTGCGGTGCGCGCGGGGACGGCGGAGCGTCGCGGCGGTGGTCACGACCGCTCCATCGCGGCGTCGACCTCGTCGACCGTCAGGAACGGCGGCAGCACGCGGAGCACCTGAGGGGCGAAGAGCGAGCCGCCGAGCACGGTGCGGGCCGGCCCGTCGGCGACCACCTCGCCGTCGGCGAGCACGACAGCGCGGGTCGCGCACCGGGCGGCGAGCTCCACGTCGTGGGTGGCGAGCACGACCGCACCGCCGCGCGTGGCGTGGCCCGCCGCCGCACCCTCGAGGACGTGCCGGGACGCCGCGTCCATCCCGCGTGTCGGCTCGTCGAGGAGCAGCACGGGCGCGCCGCCGACCGCGACCGCAGCGATCGCGACGCGTTGCCGCTCACCCCCGGAGAGGCTGCGCGGATGGCGCGAGGCGAGGTCGTGGAGCCCGAGCGCGTCGATCCACGCCGCGACCGCACCGTCGTCGGTCCGGCCGAGGAGCCGCACGGTTTGTGCAACCTCCTCGCGGACGGTGGGTGCGAACAGGAGGCTGTTGGGGTCCTGGGGCACGTAGGCGACCGCGGCTTTTGGGCGCACCGTGCCCCGGTCGACGGTCCGAAGTCCGGCGAGCGCGCGCAGGAGCGTGGTCTTGCCCGAGCCGTTGCGTCCGAGGAGCGCGACCACCTCGCCGCGGCGGACCTCGAGGTCGACGCCGCGCAGCACCGTGGTGCGCGCGAGCGTCACCTCGACCTGGCGCGCGGCGACGAGCACCTCGCCCGGCGCCGCTCGAGCGGGTTCGTTGGTGGCGAGCGCACCCGTGGCGGGGTTGGGCGCGCTCGGCTCGCTCTCGGCGAAGGTGGGCATCGGCGCGCGGCCGGGCTCGGCGGCG